>APMI01000190.1_pt1 | contig 77643 bp, 70 predicted proteins | sample 667938 | NCBI WGS metagenome assembly APMI01 (sample SAMN01084076, study PRJNA167559) | wastewater metagenome | biome: Wastewater | place: Denmark: Ejby Moelle, Odense | collected 2011-11-28 | reverse complement strand
ATATTAATATTTAAAGTACGCTTTGGCAGTTTATAATATTTGTTAACTCCTGCAATGTAAGCTCACCTGATCAAGTGTTCCGCTGGATCATTTGGTGCCAAAAATATCTGTTCTGATTATATCTGAAACTTCAAAAGACAACTGTAGATGTAACTCCTTTTTCTATTTTGTGCAATGCTGAAATTCCATTTTTCAAATACCTGATACATTCAGTAAAACATTTCCCCGGGTTTTTGCCTGGGGAATTTTTTTGCCCGTATCTGAACCTGAATTTATGGGATGAAGAGACAGGTGAGATGAGAATGCCTTCTTCACAGCAAGGTTACCCTTTTAAACGATAGTTGCAGGCTTGCAAAAAACTGATAGGGGCGTTGCATATTTGATTGGATTAACAATTTAAATGTAAGCTTTCAATAACGCAACGTACTTTTCGAAAGACGTTGCTGCAAAGTAGGTTACAATGAGTACACTGTTTACTTCGCAAGGAATAATGCTTTATGCTGCAATTGAAACATGACATGACGACAAAGAAACGGCTAATGACGCACCTGAAATGGCGTATGACGCAGTTGAATTTGCCTTTGACAGACTTGAATTTAGCAATGACAGGGTGTGTTTGATGGTTTTGGGCTGAAAACTACCAGTTTTATGCTATTTCGGCAGAATTCAACTAATCCTTAGTTGAAACTCAGGATAGCTTTCGTGATTTTATCTTTATTCAGCAATGAATGAAACCGTATTATTGGGAGACTAAGGATAACGGAGTAATAAAAAAGCCGGGTACTCCCAGCTTCTATAAAATGTTTTGTTTTGAATTATACATTAAACCTGAAGTGCATTACATCCCCATCTTTAACAATGTATTCTTTTCCTTCAATGCGCAGTTTGCCGGCTTCACGACAGGCAGCTTCAGTTTTGTAAGTCAGGTAATCATCATAACCAATTACTTCAGCTTTGATAAAACCTTTTTCAAAGTCTGTGTGAATTACTCCGGCACATTGCGGAGCTTTCCAGCCTTTGTGGAATGTCCATGCTCTTACTTCCTGCACACCAGCCGTAAAATAAGTCTGCAAGCCAAGTAAATGGTAAGTGCTGTGAATTAAACGGTCAAGAGCAGGCTCCACCATTTTATATTCTTCCATGAAAAGTGCTTTATCGTCGGGGTCTTCCATTTCGCTGATCTGTGCTTCAATTGAATTGTTCATTACAATTACTTCTGCATCTTCATCCTTCACTGCTTCAATTAAGGCTTGTGAGTATTTGTTACCCGTGTGCATACTTGCTTCATCCACGTTTGCTACATATACCACTTTCTTTTGCGTAAGGAAGAATGAATCCTGGATCAGGTCAAGTTCAGCAGTATTCAGATCCAGGCTGCGGATGCTTTTTCCCTGTTCAAGATGAGCTTTGCATTTTTGCAGAACAAGCATTTCTTCTTTTGCCTTTGGATCATTTGTTTTGGCTATTTTCTCTACACGCTGCAGTTTCTTATCAACTGTTTCAAGGTCTTTCAACTGTAGTTCTGTATCAATAATTTCTTTATCACTTACCGGGTTAATAGCACCTTCATCACGCAACACATTTTCATCTTCAAAACAACGGATCACATGAATAATGGCATCCACTTCACGGATATTTGCCAGGAATTTATTTCCCAAACCTTCACCTTTACTTGCACCTTTCACCAGACCGGCAATATCAACAATTTCAATTTGCGTGGGAACAATACGATCAGGAATAACTAATTCAGCCAGTTTGTTCAATCGCTTATCCGGCACATCAACCAAACCAACGTTTGGCTCAATGGTGCAGAAACGATAATTGCTTGCCTGCGCTTTTGCACTGTTGCTTACTGCATTAAACAATGTTGATTTTCCTACGTTTGGTAACCCTACAATTCCGGCTTTTAAACCCATTAGTTATTTCAGATTTTAGATGTTCGATTTCAGATTTGTTTACCAGCTTTGATCGTTCCTTCAACTTCCGTTGTGTCACTCATGCAGACGCTCATGGTCTGCATTCCGACATTTATCGTCGGAACTTGTGCTGTAACAATTCTATTTTGCTTTTTAAGGCCGCAAAGATAAGTTTTAGCTGTGAAAGAAGGGGTACGCCAATAAAATGCTTTTGGTAGTTTCACTGAAATCTGCAATCTTCAATCTAAAATTAGAAATTGGTATGGCTTTAAGCAGAATCTGGAGCGCTTTCATCATCATTGCTGTTTTAGTAGCAGGCTACAAATACTTTTTTTCAAAAGGACAGGAAGATATTTTTACCCGGATGGTAACCGGTACTGCAAAAGATGAAATGAAATATGTTGTTCTGGGCGATGCTACAAAGTTTGGGGGGTATGCAACAGCCGACAGTTTTGCAAAGGCAGCGGCTCCGTTTGGTTTTAAACGGATTGATAAGGTTGATGCAGAAACAAAATATATTGTTACAGATAACATAGCTGCAGATACGGTAAAGCTGCTTGTAAGTGAATTTTCTTCGGTTAAGCCTGTAACATACGATTACGTAACAGCCAAATTTCAAAGACCGATTGATGGTGTGATAGAAACCTGTAAAACTGCGGTGAATATCTGTATTAATCTCATTGGCATTATGGCTTTGTTTATGGGGCTGATGGGGATTGCAGAAAGGGCAGGAGGAATAAGATTGTTATCGAAAATTATTGGCCCATTTTTTTCAAAACTGTTCCCAGGTGTTCCAAAAGATCATCCTGCGCATGGGCACATGATGATGAATTTCAGTGCCAACCTGCTGGGGCTTGATAATGCTGCCACACCGTTTGGATTAAAAGCAATGGCCAGTTTGCAGGAGCTGAATAAGAATAAAGAAACCGCATCGGATGCACAGTTGATGTTTCTTTGTTTACATGCAGCCGGTTTTTCTTTAATTCCTGTGAGTGTAATTGCGGTACGTGCTTCAATGAAAGCAGCAAACCCCACCGATATTTTTATACCCTGCATGATTACCACTTTTGTTGCAACAATGGCGGCCATGATTATTGTTTCTGTTAAACAGCGGATTAATCTTATTCAGCCGGTGATTTTAATGTGGGTGCTTGGCTTAACCGCCATTATTACTGCATTGGTTGTGTATCTCCGTACACTTACTCCGGAGCGCTTACAGACTTTTTCGGGAGTTTTGAGTAATGGGTTGATCCTGGTTATTTTTTTATTGATTGTTCTTGGCGCTCTGTATAAAAAAATTGATGTGTTTGATGCCTTTGTTGAAGGAGCAAAAGGTGGTTTTGAAACGGCGGTGAAAATTATTCCCTACCTCGTAGGCATGCTGGTTGCCATCAGTATGCTGCGCATCAGTGGAACATTTGATGCGTTGATTGATGTATTGAAAGCATTTTTTGTGTGGGCAGGAATGGATACCCGTTTTGTTGATGCATTGCCAACTGCATTAATCCGTCCGTTGAGTGGAGGAGGTGCAAGAGGAATGATGGTAAGCACGATGTCAACTTATGGTCCTAATTCATTTGCGGGCACATTATCATCCATCATGCAGGGTGCATCCGATACCACATTTTATGTAATTGCTGTTTACTTTGGTTCCGTGGCAGTAAAAGATACAAGGTATGCAATTGGTGCAATGTTGCTGGCCGATCTTGTTGGTATTATCACTGCTATTCTACTGGCTTATTTGTTTTTCGGCAACCTGGCTTAGTTAAAAAGGCAAACAAACTCTTTAGCATAAAATTTACATCATTGGTAAAAAATCGTTTAAGTCAACAATTATCTTCGTTTCCTAAATTTTCTTCATGAAGAAATTTTCAAGTTTAATTGCTGCTGTATTAATTGTTTTCATTTCATTTTCCCAAACACCGCAATCGCTGAACAGTGCTGAAATATTACTTGGTATTAAGAAACTGAAGGTGATTGGCAGTGTGCTGTACATTGCTGCACACCCTGATGATGAAAATACAAGATTGCTTACTTACCTGAGTAAAGAACGCTTATTCCGCACCGGTTATTTAAGTTTGACAAGAGGTGATGGCGGACAAAACCTGATTGGTGATGAACAAGGTGTTGAACTTGGATTAATCCGTACACAGGAATTATTAGCAGCACGACGAATTGATGGAGCAGAACAGTTTTTTACCCGTGCTTATGATTTTGGTTTTTCCAAATCAACCGACGAAGCTCTACGCATCTGGAACAAAGAAAAAATTTTGAGTGATGTTGTTTGGGTGATTAGAAAATTTCAACCTGATGTTATCATTACACGTTTTCCTCCCGACAGCAGGGCAGGGCATGGGCATCATTCGGCTTCGGCTGTATTGGCCCGTGAAGCTTTTGATGCTGCGGCCGATCCCAACCGTTTTCCTGAACAGTTTGCTTATGGTGTAACGCCCTGGAAAACAAAACGCATTTTCTGGAACACCTTCAACTTTGGCGGAAACAATACAACTTCAAATGATCAGTTGAAAATTGATGTAGGCGGATTTAATCCGTTGCTTGGAAAAAGTTATGGTGAAATTTCAAGCGAAAGCAGAAGTATGCATAAAAGCCAGGGTTTTGGTGTGGCAAGACAACGTGGTTCTCAAACTGAATTTTTTACATTAACAGGTGGCGATGCAGTGCAGAATGACCTGGTTGATGGCATTGTTACCGACTGGAGCAGGTATGAAGGTGGCGCTGGAGTGAATGCAATGATTGATCATTTAATTGCTAATTATTCTGTTCAAAATCCATCAGCATCAGTAAAAGAATTAGTGGAACTATATAAAACTGTTGAACAAATTAAAGATGGCGACTGGAAGAAAAAGAAACTGGAAGAAATTAAACAGTTGATTGAAGCATGTGCAGGATTATATATAGAAGCGACAACAAACCAGGAATATGTTGTTAATGAAGATAGTTTGAGAGTGAATGTGTCAATAATTTCCCGTACAAACATTCCAGTAGAATTAAAACGTATTCAGCTTGACAGCAGCAATATTTTGATGATAGCAGACAGCGTTAGGAGTAAATTTCCCTTTTATGCAGAGAGACTTCAAAAAGAAATGAGGGAACAACCTTATTTTATTGATACAACCTTGAATAAAAGATTGAATATAAACATTGCAGTTGGTTTTATAAGGAAGATTGAAGTGAGAAGAAAAGAAACTGAACCTTACTGGGTATTTAAACCTATGAGTGAAGGAAGTTTCACAGTTGATGATCAGGAAATGATTGGACTTGCAGAAAATGATCCCGTTTATAAAGTGAAATTCGAAATAAGTATTGAAGGAGAGAATTTTGTTTTTGAAAAACCGGTGATGTATAAATTTACTGACCCTGTAAAAGGAGAAATGTATCAAAAACTTGTTGTGTATCCTTCTGTTCTTATTAAAGCAACTAACTCATTACTTTTATTTAAGGATAATAACAGTAAAACTGCAAATTTTGTTTTTTCTCCTCAAAGTTACAGGAATGTTAAAACTTCTGTTTCGGTAAATACATCAAACGATTGGAAGATAAGCCCAGAATTCACTTCATTTACTTCAAATGGAAAACAGGATTACAATCTTAATGTAAAAGCAAGCCCTGTTAAATTTATAAGTGGCGCTGTTGGTTTTGTGCAACCAAGTTACACAAGCAAAATTTCTTATGGAATAAACCGTCAACGTCTGCGCAAAATTGAATACGATCATATCCCAACGATTACTTATTTCCCTGATGCACTGACTAAAGTAATTTCTGTTGATGTAAAAGTTTCAGGCAAAAAAGTTGGTTACATTACCGGTGCAGGAGATTTTGTTCCGTATTGTCTGCAGCAAATGGGATATGAAGTTGATGTGCTGAAAGAAAGTGATCTTTCGCTAAGTAAATTAAAACAATACGATGCTATTGTTACTGGTGTTCGTGCTTATAATATTCATGCATGGCTCAGCAACTCTTATGATGTGCTGATGCAGTATGTAAAAGAAGGTGGTGTATTGCTTGTTCAGTACAACCGTAACAATAATGTTGGACAAACAAGAACAAAAATTTCACCTTATCCTTTTACTGTTTCACAAACAAGAGTAAGTGAAGAAGATGCAGTTGTAACAATGCTCAGGCCTGAACATCCTGTGTTCAATTACCCTAACAAAATCACAGCAAAAGATTTTGAAGGTTGGGTTCAGGAAAGAAGTATTAATGAAGCCGATAATATAGATGAACATTATGTACCACTCATTGGCATGAACGATGTAGGCGAGGCTGCACATAATGGAAGTTTGATAGTAACTGATTATGGTAAAGGGCGTTTCATCTATACTGGTCTTGTATTTTTCCGTGAACTTCCAGCAGGTGTGCCCGGTGCTTACAGATTAATGGCTAATTTGCTGGCGAAACCGTTGGGAGCAAAGTAATAAGTTGTAAGTTATAAGCAGTAAGTTAAATGAGTAATAAAAAACAGGCAACAATAGAACGCACTTTGTTGATAGGTTTGGGTCTTGGTTTATTAATTGGTTTTTTGAGCAAACGAATTGCATATGGTTTGCTGTTAGGTATTGGCTTAACATGGCTCATCAGTTATATGATGAAGCCCAAAGAAGATGAATAGAATTGTTTTATACAAGAGTGCGACACCTTTGCAGATGATTAAAGGTTTGTTGCTGACTACATAAAAAAATGAAGCAACCGCAAAACAAAAAAGAACCAACATGGATTAGCTGGTACATTGCTGTGGCAGGCGTTCTTGTATTGCTTCTAATCTTTTTTTATTTTTTCACCCAACAGTTTTCATGAATTTTCAACTTACAGACTGGATTGTGCTTGCTGTTACACTGTTGGGTGTAATCGTATATGGTATTTATAAAAGCCGTACTTCAAAAAATTTAGAAGGCTATTTTCTTGGTAACAGGCAAATGTCCTGGTGGTTGGTATTACTCGGGGTGATGGGTACTCAAGCCAGTGCAGTTACTTTTTTAACAGCACCCGGACAGGCTTATACTGATGGAATGCGCTTTGTGCAATATTATTTCGGATTGCCTATTGCAATGATTGTACTCAGTATCACTTTTGTTCCGCTGTTTCATAAACTGAAATTATTTACTGCATATGAATTTTTGGAAAAGAGATTTGATGTAAAGACCAGAACTCTTACAGCTTTTTTATTTTTATTATCAAGGGGGTTAAGTACTGGCATCAGCATATTTGCACCGTCTATTGTATTGAGCAGTATGCTGGGATGGGATATTTATCTCACTAATATTTTAATGGGAGGTTTATTGATTGTATATACTGTAAGTGGCGGAGCTAAAGCTGTTGCTTATACACAAAAGCTTCAGTTTGTGATTATTTATGCGGCGATTTTTGTGGCGGCTTATTTCGCCATTAAAGCATTGCCAAACGGAATTGGCTTTACTGACGCTTTACATATTGCAGGCAAAAGCGGAAAGCTGAATGTGATAACAACGGGGGTGAATGAACATGGTTTCGACTGGAAAGACCGTTACAATATCTGGAGTGGTTTAATTGGTGGTTTTTTTCTTGCACTCAGTTATTTTGGAACAGATCAAAGCCAGGTTGGGCGTTACCTTACTGCAAAAGATACACGGGAAAGCAGGATGGGCTTATTATTAAACGGGCTGGTAAAAGTGCCGTTGCAGTTTCTTATCTTATTAATTGGTTGTTTGCTGTTTGCCTATTATTCATTTTTTAAAGCACCGGCTTTTTTTAATAAAACACAGGAGGCAACGGTGCTGAAAAGCGTTTATGCAGGTGAATATAAAGCAGCAACAGCAGCATTTGAAAAAATACAGCAAGGAAAAACTGTTACTGCAAATGAACTTGCATCGGCGCTTCATCAAAACAATGAGCCGGTAATTAATGCGTCAAGAAATAAACTTTCTGCAGCAGAAAAAGAAGGTCAGGTATTGAGGGAGCAAATGAAGAAATTAATAAAGAAAGCCGATCCTGAAGCCGATACAAATGATACAAATTATATTTTTCTGCGATTTGTAGGCGATACATTGCCTTCGGGTCTGGTGGGATTGATTGTAGCCATTATTTTCCTTGCAGCCTGGGGAAGCATTGCTGCTGCTCTAAACTCGCTTGCATCCTGTACAATGATTGATTTTCATAAACGGCTTACTAAAAAAAATCTTTCACCTGAGCAGGAATATAAATGGGGAAAATATTACACGCTTTTCTGGGGCGTATTTTGTATTGTAATTGCTTTTTTTGCATCTAACATTGGTAACAGTCTTATTGAAGCGGTGAATATTCTCGGTAGTTGGTTTTACGGAACAATTCTGGGTATTTTTCTTGTTGCTTTTTATATCAAAAAAGTACAGAGCAATGCGGTTTTTATTGCGGCAATTATTGCTGAAATAACTGTTATTTTGATTTCTTATTTCAACATCATTTCTTTTTTATGGCTTAATTTAATTGGTGCTGTTGCCGTGGTTATTCTGTCGGTTCTTATCCAAATTTTAACAGCAGCCAAAAGCAAAACCATACAGTAAATGACTGTATTTTTGCTGCATGAAAAAAATCATTTTATTATCTGTTGTTTTTGTTGTTACTGCTTTTTTGCTGAACAGTTGCGGCAAAGCCTGTAAAGGTGTTGATTGCCCTAATTTGAATATCCCGGTTTTTCTGTTCAGAATTGTAAATAGTTCCAACAAAGATATTATGATTGGTTCAGCGAAAGTGTACGATACTTCTGCGTTAAAGATCACGGCAAAAAACAAACAAACCGGAAGCATACAAACGATAACACCTAATTTTTATGCAAACGGAGATACAATCCTAATGACAACATTTGCGGTAAGTAATGCAAATTCTGTGTATTACCTGTCACTGAATAATGTTGTAAAAGATTCGATTTTTTTTACTTATAAATATTTTGTTGATGAATGTTGCGACCGTAGTTTTTATTACATGAACCAGTTTAATACAACTGATGTTGGCACAACATTAACACTGCCGAATTCACCGGCTTATAATATCGTTCATTAGAAAATAGCTTATAAATGCGAAAGCCTCTTCAATTTTATAGAAGAGGCTTTTTTGTTCATAAATTTAAATTACTTTAACCCTTGTTGTAATTTCTCATTGAGCTTTACATAATCATCATTTTTTTGTGCTTTTGCAAGCTCCATTGATTTTTTTGAAGCTTCAAGTGCTTCTGTTTTTCTGCCAGCTTTTGCTAATGCCTTTGCCCGCTGATAGTGCATCCAGTAAGCATTTGGATTTAATTCCACAGCTTTGTTAAACCATTCAATTGCCTGGTTTAAATCCTTTCCATTGTCTGAATAATAAACAGCGGCTGCATAATAAGGCCGGTTATCTTTATTTAGCATATTATCAATCTGTGTCATTACTTTACTGTCAACATCGGTTGTAACAGGGATGGCTATATAAGTTTGCTCCCACAGCAATTGCAATTCGCAGGATGTATTTGTGATGTTACCGATATTGATTGTGAATGTTTCAATCGACATGGGAAGCTTCATTGGTTTTATTGATACACGCACTACATCATTCTCCTGTTTATATGCTGATGGTGATGTTACATCTAATTGTTTGGTAATGATAAATATCCATTCATCTGCTGAAGGAATTGTGAGCAGTCCGTATTTCCCTGCCGGAATTTTTTTCCCTCCAATTGTAACTTCATCACTAAACGTTAATGTTGTTGCACCATTTGCACCGGTGCGCCATATAGCATTATACGGAACAAGATCGCCGAATATTTTACGCCCTTTCATATTGGGACGACTGTACGAAAGTTCAATTGTACCAAGACCAAAATCCTGTTTAATTGTTTGTGTTGTTGATGGCTGGGGCGTTTTTAATTGCTGGGCATTTGCAGTTGCAAATAATCCTGCACAAATAACCAGGAATAATAATTGTTTCATTTGACAAGTAGTTTAGTGGTTAAAGATAAAAAACAAAGGGAAAGTTTAAGCAGGTTTTGATGAATTGCTTTTATCAGAATTGAACGGTATATCGTGTACGTTCGGTTTTACCTGTTTTTGATTTCCATTTAGGGCCTTCTTTCAGTAAACGTATAGCTTCACTGTTGCAGGAGGTGCAATTCGATTTTTCAACTTTCAGGTTGGTAATATTGCCATCAGGAAGCACATCAAATGAAATACTCACTTCTTTACTTAAAAGGTTTGACTGCTGCTTTTTGTCGAAATTTAAAGGTTCACGTATATTATTAGCAACATAAGTATTGTAGTTTTTCCATCCGTCGGCAGGTTCACTTTCCGTTTCATCAATATCTTCTTCCATTTTCGATTTCCTGTTTTTTTGCCTTTCGAGAAAATCTTTGGCTGTTGGAGCATTGGCAACAACGGCATCATCTTTTAAAACAATTCTTTGATTTGTATTATAATTTAACTGCGAAACAATTCCATTATAACCAACCGATTTTGTTTCAATATGCAAAACTGAATCTGATGAAACCAGGTTAAAGTTTCCGTTTACATCTGCATAGGTGCCAACTCCTGAATTAACTTCAGTAATATTGGCAAAGGGCAGAGGATTATTATTTTCATCAACCACTTTTCCAGTAAACTTATTCAGCCTTGCATAAGCCGCCTGTTTTTTATAATCCGGAGCAATATATCCGGGATTTTCTGATCTTACTGCCAATGGTTTCGACGATGAAGAAGCTGTACTTGGAGGCGATGGAAGAATTTTTACTTCATTCATTGCAACTGAAGGATCATTTTCACTTATCTCAGATGCTTTTTCCTTTGTATCATCATTTTTGGGAATGATTGCAGCTTTTTTTGAAGGAATAAAAAAGGGTTTCGGCTCGGACCCGGTACGAAGTTCGTTGATTGCAATATCAGCAGAATCAAATTTCGTTTGAGGAATAACGGCTACTGTATCGTTCTCTTTTTGTTCTGTTACAGCAACAACATTATTTTCTTTTGAAGAATAATAAATTCTGTACAGTACCACTGATAGACTAAGTACTACAATAAAACCAGCAGCAACGCTCATCCATTTGCGGAAGGAGAGAGGAACAACTGCTGCTTTATTTTTCCTGTTGTTGATTTCGGATTTCAGTTCTTTCAGATTGGCCCTGATGTTGATGTGTTCCAGTTGTGAACGATAACCATCAACAGCATCCGATAAAAACGGATCATCCATCAGGGCAGTTTCAAACGCATGCATTTCTGCTGCATTCATCTGCCCTTTGAGGTAACGTTCAATATCGTAGGCGTTGTAGTTCATGATCTGCCAGCTTGGGCTGTTTCTATACAAAGTTTTAAATTTCTCCGGCCATTTTGAATATAACTCCGCACTTTATTCCATTCAATCCCGGTTTGTTCGGTAATATCGTTGTAACATTTCCCTTCAAGATAAAACAAAGTAACACAGGTTTTTTGTTCGGAAGAAAGCTGTTCCAGGCATTTTTCCATGCTGTTCAGCTGCTCTTCCTTCTGGTTTACAGCATCCAGATGCAGCATTTCTTCCTTTTGCATAAAATGGTCTGAAATTTCTACCGTGGCATGCCCTTTTTCTTTTCTTAACTGCATCAGGCAATGATTACGGCTCAGTGTATAAAGCCAGCTTTTGAAATTGGTTACTTCATGTTGCTTTAGTTTACCAATCAGTTCTTCGTAAATATTGATAACAGCATCTTTTGAAGTTTCGGGGTCTTTTAAATATTTAAGACAAACACCGTACACAAGGTCCATGTAACGCTGGTACAGCAAGGCCAGCACATTTAAATCACCATCCTTCCGGTACAGTTCTGTGAGTTCTGCATCGGAGTAGAGATTTCTTTCTTTTTCACGAATAAATGCCAAGCTGTAAAGTTAAAGCGTGGAAGTTAGGTAAAATATTTTTTTGATTGCTTGTGTAATTGTGAAAATGGATGCATCTGTTTTGTAAAATCAATATTTATGCGTTATATCTTCACCGCAGCTATACTGATTGCTGCCATTATCAGCACCGCTTTTTTTCAACGAACACCTCTAACCGTAACAGGTAAAGTAACAAATGAAATAGGTGTGCCTATGCAAAATGTTTCAGTTGTTGAAAAAGGCACTAATAACGGAACATCTACAAACAACGATGGTTCTTTTGTAATAAAAGTATCGGGCATAAAAGCCAAATTACAATTTTCTTTTGTTGGATATGAAACAACAGAAGTTGAACTCCAAGGGAAAAATAATCTTACTGTTTCAATGAAGCCTGCAAAAAAGGAGTTAAATGAAGTGGTGGTAATAGGATATGGTGTACAAAAGAAAAAAGATATGACCGGATCTGTTACAGCACTTTCTGGACGAGTTGCAGGAATTTCTGTAACCAATCAATATGCACCTTCTCCTGTGTATGATAATGAAGAAAATTTTAATACAGAAGATTATGATGGAATTACCGAAAACCGTTTTCGCAAAGTAACAGATGAACCTTTATCTACTTTTTCAATTGATGTAGATGCAGCTTCATACAGCAATGTACGTCGCATGATCAATTACGGGCAGTTGCCTCCGGCAGGTGCAGTACGTATTGAAGAGTTTATCAATTATTTCAAATACAACTATCCTCAGGCAACTAACAATAATCCATTCAGTATTAATACAGAAATGAGTGTTTGTCCTTGGAATAAACAACACAAACTGGTCATGATTGGTTTGCAGGGAAAACAGATTGCTACGGAAAATTTACCTCCGTCCAATCTTGTTTTTTTAATTGATGTAAGCGGATCAATGAGTGATTACAATAAACTTCCATTAGTAAAAGCATCATTAAAATTATTAGTAAACCAGTTGCGTGAACAGGATAATGTGGCTATTGTAGTGTATGCAGGTGCTGCTGGTTTGGTGCTTCCTTCAACAAGCGGTGCACATAAAGAAAAAATACTTGCAGCTATTGAACAATTAAACGCTGGCGGATCAACTGCGGGTGGTGCTGGTATTCAGTTAGCGTATAAAACAGTAAAGGAATATTTTAAGAAAGGAGGAAACAACCGTGTGATTCTTTGTACTGATGGCGATTTTAATGTAGGCATGAGCAGTGATGATGCAATGGAACGTTTAATTGAAGAAGAACGAAAAAGCGGTGTATTTCTTACAGTGCTTGGTTATGGAATGGGTAATTACAAAGACAATAAAATGCAGAAGTTGGCTGATAAAGGAAATGGTAACCACGCATACATTGACGGAATGAATGAAGCAAAAAAAGTATTGGTAAATGAATTTGGCGGAACCATGTTTACTATTGCAAAAGATGTAAAACTGCAGATTGAATTTAATCCGGCCATTGTGCAGGCTTATCGTTTGGTTGGTTATGAAAACCGTATGCTGAACAAAGAAGATTTTAATAGTGATAAGAAAGATGCAGGTGAATTGGGAAGTGGTCATACCGTTACAGCATTGTACGAAATTATCCCGGTGGGAGTGGAGAGTGAGTTTGTTGATGATGTAGATGATTTGAAATACCAGCAGGTGAAGACAAATAAGAAATCAGGTTTGAAAAATGAAATCATGACCATTAAGTTCCGCTATAAAGAACCTGACGGAGATGTAAGTAAACTGATTGTTCACCCTGTGACCGATGAAAAAATACCTTATGATAAAACATCCGAAAACTTCCGGTTTGCCGGGGCAGTTGCACAGTTTGGTATGCTGCTGCGTAATTCAGAATTCAAGGCCGATGCTACTTATGAAAAAGTGATTCGCCAGGCTACAGGTTCACTTGGTAAAGATGAAGAAGGATACAGAAGTGAGTTTGTAAAACTTGTACAAACAGTTTCAAGTCTTGCCAAAAAAGGGAAAGGGCATGAATCAAGCGTGGCGATTGAAGAGTAAGTTAAGAGATAGAAACACAGATTGAGCGGGTAGAACGGATTTGCACTGTTTTTTTTAATGCAGAGGTTAGGAGAAAGAAAGAAGAAATTGAAATTTGTGCTTTTTTTTGAAAATTTTATTTCTCTATAGTATGTTTGGGTATGCACTTGTTTTTGCTGGAAACGTTATATGGCAATACCGTTCATTGGATGGAGCAGCATATGTTCACCTGTCCCAGTAAATTATTTACACATATTGATTGCCCCGGTTGTGGCCTTCAACGTAGCTATATATCGCTTCTGAAAGGCAATCTCTTTGAAAGTTTACATCTTTATCCTGCAGCCATTCCCATTTTCATCATGTTTGTTTTGCTTGTATTACAATTGTTGTTCAAGTTCAGGAAAGGGACAAATATTCTTATGATTTTATATGTTTTTTGTGCAATAATTATTACTGTACATTATATTTACAGAGTAGTAACACACCAAATTTTCTAAAGAATGGATCAAAATCAGCAACAGGATTATTTAACACCAAATCAAACTGTTCTTCCCCCACTGCCCAATGCAACCGTGGCTTTGGTTTTAGGAATACTTTCTATTGTAATGTGCGGTATTGGTATCGTTTTAGGTATTATAGGCATTGTAATGGCAAATAAAGATATTGCTCTTTATAAAAATAATCCCGGTGTTTATAGTGAATCATCTTTTAATAATTCAAAAACAGGGCGTATTTGTTCTATTATTGGAATTGTAGTATCTGCATTGTTTGTTGTGGCATATGCTGTTTATATGATCTGGATTTTTTCAATGATTAAAGACTTTAAATAATAAACTCTTTTTAAATCAAAACCAAACATTATGGATCAGCAAAACAATCAGGTTCAACAACCGCTACCAAATGGTACTACAGTGCTCGTATTAGGCATTCTGTCGATTGTAGTATGTTTTATTACAGGGATTATTGCATTAGTAATGGCCAAAAAAGATATGGCACTTTATAATGCAAATCCTGAAATGTACACACCACAATCATATAGTAATTTAAAGATCGGCCGTATTTGTGCAATTATCGGAATTGTATTACAGGCAATTGGTATTCTGGCCTATATTTTAATAATTGTTGTTTTTGTAGGAGCGGCGGCATCGGCAGGGTTCGGTCATTAATCTTTTCACATTGTTAAGTAAAAGCCGCTTTTAGAAAAGCGGCTTTCTTTATTCTTTCGTGGCAAGATAATTATAATCTGCAATCAGTCTTTCTAAAAATACATCAACTTCAAGATTGGTCTGGATATTCAGTACCTGTTTAATTCTGCCGGCAATGCGATGAGCAGTTTCAAACCTGTTGGTTTTATAGGTTTGCGTTAAAACAGATTTAATGGTGTTAATATCCCGGTCGCTCAGTTTCAATACTTCCGGAAAAAGAACTTTATAATCCTTCTGGGTAATTTCCATAAACACAGTATCATGAATTGAACTGTTGATCTTAGTATTTACAATTGCTGTTCCTGCTGCAAGATCCCCGAGCCGTTGATTTTTAGCTGTAACAGCAATAACAATCACTACTACTATTCCAAAGAAACCCACATAAATAAGTTGTAAGAGAATGAACAGGCCAGGAAACACAAACGAAAAAATCAAAGGCCACTCCCATACTCTGAAAAACCATCTCAACAAATACTGGCTGATGGTGGGGTCGCCCCCTTCTGTGCTCATAACCCTTATTCCCATTGCTTTTTTCCCAATACTTTGCCCGTGAAAAGCAACTTCGCAAATCAAATGATAAAGAAGTAAAGGAACCGATACGAGTAAAATGTCCAGACCAGTTACAAAGTCACCTTCAACCCCCATCCATTCATACAGCAGTTTGCGCATAAATATGGCATAGATAACCCAGATTGTTAAGTCAATAAAATAGGCAAACAGCCTTTTATGAAAAGGTGCTATTTCAAATTCAAGTGAGATGTTGAAAGGAGTGCTGATTAATACATCAGGCATAGCGAAAATTCTGTTTGTAAAATAAAGGAATTAATTGAATCAAAATGTTTGTATTTAAAAATTACTTGGTATTTTCATTTACAGACTAAAGCCATGCGAGAAGCACTATTCATCAAAAAAAATGCGCAGAAATGGAACGAATACCAATATCTGCAAACAGAAGATCCGGATCAAACCGCTGAACGGTTTATTACATTACTTGATGATCTTTCCTATTCCCGTACATTTTATCCTCACAGTAAAGTAACCCGTTGGATCAACAGTCTTGCAGTAAGTATTTATCAAACCATCTATCAAAATAAAAAACAAAAGTTTTCCCGCCTGCTTACTTTCTGGCAATATGAGTTGCCGCTCATGTTCAGGAAATATCACCGCATGCTGCTCTATACATTCATTGCTTTTTCACTTTTTTGTTCAATGGCTGTTCTTTCTTCTATGAAAGATGATGGTTTTGTAAAAGGAGTATTAGGCGAAGACTATGTTTCAATGACTGAAGATAACATTGAAAAAGGCGATCCGTTTGGAGTGTACAGTAAAGAAACCCGGTTTTCGATGTTTGTTTTGATTGCATATAATAATATTAAAGTTGGCTTTTTGATGATTGCAGGAGGGCTTCTTGCAGGTATTGGAACAATGCTGGTGTTTTTTCAAAACTGTATTATGCTGGGCAGTTTTCAATACATGTTTTTTGCAAAGGGATTAGGATGGGAGAGTGTGTTGGTTATCTGGATACATGGCACATTGGAAATTTCAGGGATGATCATTGAAGCCTGTGCAGGCTTTATTCTTGCAAAGAGTATTTTGTTTCCCGGAACTTTTACACGCTGGGTTTCATTTAAACGTGGGGCAAAAGATGCAATGAAGATTTGTATTTCATTAATCCCGATTACAATTACTGCTGCTTTCCTGGAAAGTTATATTACACGCCTCAGTTCAAATGCTTTTGATAAAACCACAAATACATCTCTGGCAACCGGAACAAGCATTGCCATTCTTGCAGTTTCGCTTGCTTTTATTATCTGGTATTTTGTTCTTTATCCCATCAGGCTTGAAAAGCGTTTTGCAAAAAATGAGTTGCTGGCAGATAAAATAAAGACGCTGCAATCATGAAAAAAGTTTTTCTACTTCTCCTGTTTTTTTTGGCGTTGCTTTTTTTGGCACAGGCCCAGAAGGTTGTTGTTGAGCCTTCAGTTGACAGTACTTATGAAGATGAAGACGTTTCAACAAGTGAAGAGCATGAAAATACAAATGATACTGCTATAATAATGGATTATTGGCAATATCCTGCCGATAGTATTTACTCGCTTCGTAAGCAGAAAGATTTCAGATACGCAAAAAATTTAGACAGTCTTTTAAGAAAATGGCAGGAGCAGCAGATGAAAGGTACAAAGAAGGTGAAAACCGTAAATATATCGCCTGTATTTACAGTGTTCAGGATAATAATCTGGATAATTGCTATAAGTGTTATTGTGTTTATCATTTACCGGCTGTTTCTTTCTGAGCATGGCTTGTTTACTTCGCCCACAAAAAATAAACAATTGGAAATAGAGGAAGAACCGGTTACTGATATTAAATATCTCGACAGGCAATTGAACGAAGCTGTGAATGTAGGAAATTACCGCCTTGCTGTTCGCTATATGTATTTGCAGGTGTTGTCGGTAATATCAGAAAAAGGATGGATTATTTTATCGCCCGATAAAACCAATTACCAGTACGTACGGGAACTTGCAAAACCGCAACTGAAAAATGATTTTTCACGCATTACCATGAACTATGATTATATCTGGTATGGTGATTTCGTTATAGAAAAAACTGTTTTTACAGCAGTAAAAGAAGAATTTGATGAGTTTCAATTAAAAATCAGGCAATCATAAAATATTTTTTACGATATGGTTTATTACTGTTGATTGTTGCATTTGCAGCATGCGGTGGTGGGAACAAAGTAAAGCTGCCCGATATGCGCCACAACTTCTCGAAAAGAAGTAAAAAGCCATTTGGAGCGTTTACAGCTTATTCTATGCTGAAAGAGAAATACAGCTCTTCGGCTGCTGATTTGCTTACAGTAAACAAACGTTTTGCTAAAAACGATATTCCGAAATATTCAAAGAAGGGATTGTTTGTTGTTATTTCAAGAATGGTGCTGATGAGTGAAGATGATATAGAAACAATTCTTCGTTATACAGAAAATGGGAACCAGGTTTTTATTTCAGCCGAATACATTAGTGAAGAACTGCTGGATACACTTGGTTTGAAAGTACAATACAAGGATATTTTCAGTTTGTTCCAGGGCGATGCAGCCAATACAGAAACAATGCATTACACAACTGAACAAATGGCCGATTCTGTACTTTTTGCAAACAGCAAATATGGCTTTTTTTATTTACCGTTCAGGCGTTGTTTTCTTAAAACCGACAGTGTTGAAGGTGTACATACACTTGGATTTAATGAATATGGCGCTCCTGATTATATAACACTGCCTTTTGGTAAAGGAAGGTTCTTTTTTCATCTTCATCCTGAAGCATTCAGTAATTATTTTCTGCTAACCGGTAATAACAAAGATTATTTTGAAAACGTGTTCAGCTATATTCCTTCTCAGCGTAATACTGTTTACTGGGATGATTACTACAGAATGGGAAAATTTCCGGAAGATGATTTTTCCATGTTCAGCTTTTTTATGAAATACCCGATGCTGAAATGGGCTCTTTTTGTTGCACTGGGAGCAATTGTGTTTTATGTAGCCTTTGCCAGCAAACGCAGGCAAAGAATAGTGCCTGTTAAACAGAAATACAATAACGACAGTGTTTCGTTTGTTGAAACAATCGGCCGGCTTTATCTTCAGAAAAAAGATAATCATAACATTGCTGATAAAATGATTACCTATTTTATGGAGTACATCCGTGCAAATTATTATCTCAATACTTCTCAACTGAACAGTGAATTCTTTTCATCACTATCACGCAAAAGCGGTGTGCCTGAAGCAGAGGTAAAAACATTTTTTGAAAATATCAGTAACATGCAGCAATCAGAAAAAATATCTGATGAACAGTTGCTTGATCTTAATAACCATATTCAATCTTTTCTTAAAAAATAAATTTCATGGATAACGAATTTTTTCAGCAACGCACCGATCTTACACAACTGAACAATGCCATTGCCACTATTCGTGAAGCTGTTGGCAAAGTAATAGTGGGGCAGGAGCAAATGGTTGAACTGATGATTGCAGGAATACTGGCTGATGGGCATATTCTTATTGAAGGTGTGCCGGGTGTTGCAAAAACACTTTCAGCAAAACTGATGGCAAAACTGATTGATGCTGATTTTTCACGCATACAGTTTACACCCGATCTGATGCCGAGTGATGTATTGGGTACATCTGTGTTTAATCCAAAAGAAGCCAGTTTCCAGTTCAAGGCCGGCCCATTGTTCAGCAATGTAATTTTGATTGATGAAATTAACCGTGCTCCTGCAAAAACACAATCGGCTTTGTTTGAAGTAATGGAAGAACGGCAGGTAACTGTTGATGGAACAACTTATCCCATGCGCACACCGTTTATGGTGCTTGCAACACAAAACCCCATTGACCAGGAAGGTACTTACCGTTTGCCCGAAGCACAGCTTGATCGTTTCCTGTTTAAGATTGAAGTAGGTTATCCAACATTGGAGGAAGAGATAATGATCCTGAGCAATCAGCATCAGGCCGATAACCGTCATCTCCTGAACAATATTGAAAAAGTATTAACTGCAGATGAAATTGCGGCTTACCGTGAAACCATCCGGCAGATTGTGGTTGAACCAAAACTGCTAGAGTTCATTGCGAAAATTGTAAACGAAACACGAAATAATCCTTCATTATTTCTCGGCGCATCGCCCCGTGCATCATTAGCTATTGTAAAAGCTGCTAAAGCTTTTGCCGCTTTGCGTGGAAGAGATTTTATTACACCCGATGATATTATTGAAGTGACACCTCATGTGCTCCGTCACAGGATTATTTTAACACCTGAAAAGGAAATGGAAGGAATAACAGCCGATGAACTCATCGACAGAATTATTAAATCATTAGAAGTACCGAGATAGCATGATCTGGCTGATTATACTTACAGGTGTACTGCTTTTCGTTGCAGCAAAATTTCTGCTGAAGCCACTTTATTTCAGCAACAGGTTCTTTTTGTTCGCAGGCATTTCGATGTTTGTATTCCTCATTGCATTCTTTTTCTCTGAACTTGAAACATTGGCAAGAGTGCTATTTTTTGTTTATGCAGCAGCAGTTGTTGCTGATCTGTTTTTCCTGTTTGTAATTAACCGCAAACCCGTTATTGAACGGCAATTGCCTGAGCGTTTAAGTAATGGAGACGAGAACCCTGTTTTTATTTCTATTGAAAACCGTTATCCGTTTTCTGTGATGTCAGAAATTATTGATGAACTTCCGCAACAGTTCCAGTCAAGATCGTTTTCAATGACGCAGCAGTTGAAACCCGGAGAATTAAAACTGCTGGAATATAAACTTCGCCCGGTTGAACGTGGTGAGTACCATTTTGGATTTATACAGGTGTTTGTCAGATCAATGCTTGGCCTCGCTGAGCGCAGGTTTACCGGCGCAGAAGAAAGAATGGTACCCGTTTATCCTTCGTTTATTCAAATGCGTAAATACCAGTTGCATGCTGAAGCTGCACAAACAAAAGAAACAGGTAACCGCAGGTTAAGAAAGATTGGTCACAGCATGGAGTTTGAACAGGTAAAAGAATATGTGCAGGGCGATGATGTGCGTACACTCAACTGGAAAGCAACTGCAAGAAAAGGAGCATTGATGGTAAATGCTTATACCGATGAAAAAAGTCAGCAGGTGTATTGTGTGATTGATAAAGGGCGTTTAATGAAAATGCCATTTAACGAATTAACACTGCTTGATTATGCCATTAATGCAAGCCTGGTTATGTGTAATGTAGCTTTACACAGGCAGGATAAATTTGGGTTGATGACGTTCAGCAATAAAATGGGTTCTGTACTTGCTGCCGACCGTAAACCTGTTCAGTTAGAAAAAGTGCTGCAGATTTTATACAATCAGCAGACAGCTTTTCTTGAACCTGATTTTGAAATGCTGTACATGCGAATACGTGCAAGCATCAAGCAACGCAGCCTCATTATATTGTTTACCAATTTTGAATCGCTTGCAGGTATGCAGCGGCAAATGGCTTATCTCAAACGTATTGCCAAATATCATTTGCTGTTATTGGTGTTCTTTGAAAACACTGAGCTTAAATCGGTAACAGTTAAGAACGTGAAAGACATTGAAGACCTCTATGTAAAAACAATTGCCGGGAAATATGCGCACGAAAAACGACTGATTGTAAAAGAACTACAGAATGCAGGCATATTAAGTATTCTCACAGCTCCTGAAAATGTAACAGTGAATACGATTAATAAATATATCGAGATTAAGACGAGACAGGCGATATAGGAATTGAAAATTGAAAATGAATAATGCAAAACGAAAGCAGAATAAACTGTTTAGAAATTCTCCAATTTTGATTTTTTTAAGAAAGCGATTTAAACAATAAAATTATCTTGTAAAAAGTGAAAGCCTGATTGTATAAATTCTCCTTTTTAATTCTCTGTTTTCAATTTTCCACTTTCAATTCTAAACTTACCTTTGCCGCCAATGAAACAGGAAACTCCAAACATATTTGCTGAAGGACAGGTGTTGTTAGTAGATAAACCGCTTGAATGGACATCGTTTGATGTGGTGGCAAAAATCCGTAATGTCATCCGGATTAAAAAGGTTGGTCATGCAGGTACGCTTGATCCACTTGCAACAGGTTTGCTGATTCTCTGCACCGGAAAGTTTACAAAGAAGATTAACGAGTACCAGGCCCGTGAAAAAGAATACACAGGCACTTTTACAATTGGTTCAACAACTCCAACCTATGATCTTGAAAGCGAGCCGGAGAATGTGAAAGATTATTCCTTTGTAACAAAAGAGTTGATTGACGAAACCACTAAACAATTTGTGGGGGATATTATGCAGGTGCCGCCCACACATTCAGCGGTTAAACGTAATGGGAAACCTGCTTATGTTCTTGCACGAAAAGGAATTGATGTGGTACTTGATCCCCGGCCTGTTACTATTAAAGAATTTGAAATTACAAGTATTGATCTTCCTGCAATTGGTTTTCGTGTTGTATGTTCAACCGGTACGTATATCAGAAGTCTTGCACATGATTTTGGAAAAGCATTGGGTTGTGGCGCACATCTCAGCAAACTTTGCCGCACAAGAATAGGAGAGTTTACGTTGAATGATGCACGAAGTCTTGAACAAACATTGGAGTGGGTGAGAGAAATAAAATCGTCAGAAGGGATACCCGATTCCCAATGAGAAATTAAAGTTTTCGTAGCGCCATGTACGATCCTGTTCACGCTTTCCGTAAAGATTCTGGAAACTTGTCTTCGGAATACGCCAGCCATCGTTTTTCTCAACAAACGGATAAGAAGGATTTTTTACTCTCAATCCAAAATCGAACCTGATTAAAAACAATCCAACAAAATCGAGTCTGAAACCTGTTCCAGCACTTACGCTGAGATCACGATAAAAGTTTTTGAATTTAAACACAACTGTATCGTTCCCCGCATTGGTTTTATTTCTGAAGTTCCACACATTTCCTGCATCAATAAACAAAGCACCCCGCAGTACAAGAGTATTAGGCCAGATGTTCCAGATGTTGTAACGGTATTCGGCATTTGATTCAAAAATCATATCACCGCTGCGTGTAAAAAACTGGTTACGTCCGCCCGTACGCTGATCCATTGAGCTGGAGCCCGGGCCTATACTTCTCAAAGGCCAGGCTCGCATACTGTTAGGCCCCCCGCCTGTAAACTGCTTAAAAAACGGCATGTTTGAATATTTGTCATCATACAAATAACCGGCACCAGTTGCAACACGCAGAACAATATTGGTTTTTGGTTTTACAATATTGTATTTATACTCAGCATCAAATTTTACATATTCAAACAGCTCATTATCGAACAGTTTGATCATTTTTTTTAAACGGCCGAACACTGCTCCGGATTCTTCAAAGTTAAAACGGAATGACCCGTAATTATTGCTGAAAGGTTTTTTTGTTGATTTTATCTGGGGTTTTGAATAACTCACATTAAAGTTACCTAATACAAATCCTTCGTTAAAGGATGTGCGAAGAAAAGGCGTGTTGGCTAATTGCGTTTTAAAAGTATCTGATAAATTATAAAGGTTTACATACTCAATATTCAATGGTGTTAATTTCCATATTGCATTTTTTTTGGTTTGAAACTGCCACCCGAAATTTGATGTAACTGAAGTCAGCGCAAACAACCCGTTACCGTTCAGATTTCTATCGATTATTGAAATGGTATTGGTATTGATTGATTTTTTGTTCAGCCACTCTTTATTTTTCTTTTTAAACAGCCAGTCAGGAATTTTGGGGATAGTAATACTGTTACTGTAGGTGCCTTCAACGGCCTGCAGACCGGGATTGATTTGTCCTACACCCATTTCAATACCTCCCCGCAAAGTCTGGCTTAATTGTACGCCTTGTTTGCCTATGTTTTTATCCTGCAGACCTACTGTTACACCAAATCCAACAAGGTTGCCTGCTGAGGCAAAGATGGATTGGGTTTGGTTAAATACACTTTCAAGGTTGGTGCTGAAAGAAAAACGTTTTGAAGGAACCAGTAAAATTGTGTAGTCAATGCGTGATGAATCCTTTTTTGAAAATGATGGCTGAATTTTCATAACCTGCCACAGGTTTAATTTATTTAACTCTTCGGCAGTTTGGCTTACATCAATCATTTTATATAAACTGTCGGGCTTTAAGAATAGATGCTGACGTATAAAATATGGTTTGAATTTTTCTTGTTTATATTTTACATGAACTTTACCTCTGTCGCTGGTTGTATAAACGGTTGAATCAATGTTCTCTCCGTTGTATTCGGGGTATATGGTAATTTCATTATTGTAAAATCTTGTAAAAACAGCCAGATCAGTTTTGGGCTTCACCTGGATAAACACATTTATCAGCGGATTCTCTCGTCGTTCTTTTGCTTCCTGGAAAACCTCTAACTGGCGCACAGGATCAAAAGCAAGTTCCGGATCAAGCAGTTTCAGGAAAACAGTGTCAACATCAAGCCAAAGAGCATCTCTTGTTATTTTATAAAAACCATTGTTGCGGTAAAGAGTAATGAGCCGGTCCATTTCAGCCGATACTTTTTCTTCCGTAAACTCATCTCCTTTTTTTAAATAACTTTCTGATTGATGTTTTTTTGTTATTTCCTGTAAAGGAATAATTCCGGGAAATGTAGTATCGCCTGGTATCAATGCAATGGAATCAATCCTGAAAACAGGGCCGGTTGCTACCTTAAAATGCGATACTGCCCTTATTTGTTCTCCTCTGAAAAGTGTATGAATTGTATCAATATGAAAACTATCTTTTACCCGGCCGTTATAATACCCGATTGTTTTGAGAAATATCTCCATGTTTTCACGGCTTTCACGTAAATAAGCAGTATCGAAAACAGCAGGTTTAACAAGTCGGTTTAGAATAAGAAGCGATTGTTTTATACGCAACTGCATACTGTCGGCCAACTGTGTATTAAGCCGTTCAGCCAAAACTGTTCTTTGTTCTTTACTAAGTTTGCTGTTGATAATTTGAATTTTATTATCATAAACAAAAGCCTTTCCTTTGGGAACATCTTTTTTCTTAACAAACTTGCTGGTACTGCAGGCAGCCAAAAATGCTGAAGCAAAGCAAATAATCAGTATTTTAAATATTGCCCGGTAACCTTTCATAATAAGATAAACATGCTGAGTAAAAACGAAGTCAAATATATTCAAAGTTTAGGCCATAAAAAAAGAAGGCAGGAAGAAAGGTTGTTTATAGCCGAAGGAAGTAAAATGGTTGCTGAATTTGCTAAGGAAAAACCAGAGCTGGTTTCCCGGTTATACGCAACCGAAGAAGTCTTTCAGCTACATCCTGAAGTTGGTGATTTCAGTGCAAAAACTCTCGTAACGGCAGAGGAGTTGCAGCGCATTTCGCAATTACAAACTGCTAATGAAGCACTGGCTGTTGTTCATTATTTACCGGTAAAGCATATTGATGTAATAAAATCGGGTCAGGCATTGGTGCTTGATGGCATCCGTGATCCCGGGAATATGGGTACAATCATCCGTCTGGCCGATTGGTTTGGGATTGATACAATTGTATGCTCTCCCGATTGTGCAGATATTTATAACCCCAAAGTGGTGCAGGCTACAATGGGAAGCATTATGCGTGTTGATATCATTGAAAAAGAACTGCCGGAATTTTTACAGATGCAGATACTTCCTGTTATCGGAGCCGTTTTGGGAGGAGAGGAGTTGTCTTCATTTACGTTTCCCAAAGATGCTTTGGTTGTAATAGGAAGTGAAGCTAATGGAATTGCCCAAGCTGTTTATCCTTTCTTAACGCATAAGTTAACCATACCAGGATTTGGTAAAGCTGAATCGCTGAATGCAGCAATAGCAACAGGTATTTTTTTGTGGGAGATGAAACGATAACAGCAGTTGCTTAAACAGCACTGATACCCACTCTTTTCTGCACATACTTGTCCTTCTCCAGTTCATTGAGCATAAATTGTGCAAGATCACCGGCATTGATGCGATATTTATTGGGTTGGGGGGGATAATCAATACTTGTGATATAATTTCCCGTTGGACCCTCGTTAATAATATCCGGGCTGCACACAAATGTCCAGTCAAGTCCTGAATTTTTTAAATATTCAAAAGCTTTGCGGTGTTCGTTACCAACCGGTATGTATTCGGGCGGATAATTTTCCTGGTCGATTAATAAACTGTTTTCATCAAAGTTTAAAATGCCCATTCCACCCAAAGCAATGATGCGTTTTTTACCGGCTTTCTTCATTTGCTTAATAATGTTTTTAATGCCGAGCGATCTTGCCTTATCGGTTCCATCAAAAGCTCCTCCAATGGTACTAATCACTGCATCACAATCCTTCAGTGCATCGTACACTTCGCCTTCATCAAACAAAGCTCCTTTAACCAGTTCGAGGTTGTCATTTTCAACTTTTACATCAAACACATTTCGCCCAAAGGCTTTTACTGTATAGTTTCTCCAAAGAGCCTGCTGAACAACCTGTATCCCAACCTGGCCGGTAGCACCAAAAACGATTAATTTCATAAATAATCTTTTACTTCAATTTACGTTGCTTTGAGAATGTGTTAAAATTTTATTTACACTCAACCATTGGCATGGAATTTTAATCTTTGTAAAAAAAACAGTTTGAAAAGAATTCTACTCCTGGTCGTTTTAATTACTGCTGCCCAGATTTTGAAAGCACAAAAGATTGACAGTTTGTTTTTTAATCTTTATACTGACAGTTTAAAGAAAGGCTCGTGGAATTATATTAATGTGGATGCAAAGCTGAGTAATGGCCGCTACATTCCACTTACAACCGAACAGCTCACGATTAAAACAAGTGCGGGAAAATTAGAAGGAAACAGTCTCTGGCTCGACTGGGATTTTAAACCCGAATTCGTAACAGTTGATATTGAACTGAAGAAAGATCCTTCAGTTAAAAAATCAATTACGATCTGGGTTAAGAAAAAGGATGAACAATTGAATGCTCCTGTGCAGGATTCATTAATTCAGCAAATCAATAAGCGATCTAAACAGGGTTCTACAAAACGCAAGAGAGGTTCGTAAAGAAATAATCTAAGGATATTGTTTAGTCATTACTCTCCAGATTCTTGCAAAAACGACAGCAATTGCTATCAAACTAAATATTACAGCCGCTATAGTTTTACGGGTGTTGGTTTTTGTTCTGAAGTTTAAGATTGCAAAAATTAAAGACACCAAGCCAATGATAGCTACATAATATTGAAATCCAAATTGAAGTAACTCAGTAATACCAAAAAGAGATCTTGTTTTTCCATCTGCAATATTATATCGCTTTGCAATTTCAAAATTGATCTGGAATGAAATCAATATGGAAATCACACTTAGTAAAAAGGAAATATTCAGAAAGTGTCTTTTCATTAATCTATCTTATGAAAAATCAGCCACCTTTCTTTTTTACCGGTGGTTTTGGATTTGTTTTTTTCTGTTGAACAGGTTGTTGTTCAACCGGGATTACGCCATCACCAATTTTTTCCCTTTCCTTAAAGTCAATGGCTTCAGGCACAGGAGCTTCTCCATCTTTTAATTTAAAGTTGAATACTTTTTCAATGTGTTGCCACTGACCGTTCTTCCATTGAAAACCTTCATAATCGCCATCAGGAATGTAAGTATATACTTTATTGGGTTCGTTTGTTTCAGAAATGAGATGATCGTAAATAATCATATCCATTTCTTCATCGTATTGCACACGGGCACGACCATCCTTTTTATACTCTAATAAAAAACGGGCAACTGCCGGTTTTGGAATTGTATCTTCAGCAAAAGTAAAAGCAGATGGCAACCCAAATACAGGTTGATTCTGTTCGTCAAATGATAAAACATCAATCCACTTTCTTGTGGTTTTGACATTGTTTTCATCATAACCAAGCAGGGTGTAATATTTTTTTCCTTTGTTTTCTTTTTCAATGATTTTATAATAAACAGCACCAATCCAACCGAGGTTGTTGGCAATGGTATCAGTTCTGTTATCAGTAAACTCACTTACATCACGCAGCGGAATAAATTTCTGATTGCCTGTTGGTTTACGCATTTGAATAAAACCACGCTGGCGGCAGTAATTATCATCTTTTACAACCTGCCAGGTAAAAATGCGGAAACTGCTGTCGGGACTGTATAATTTGGAAATAGTGGTTAACGAATCAAATGGAAATAAAAACGATTTATCCATGATCAGTGAACGCACAAGTATGCGTGTGAAATTGCTGTCGCTGCGGAAACGGATTGCAGCATCTTTTCCATTCACAATATCATAACTGAATTGTTTGAGAGAATCTTGTTTCAGTCTGAATTGCTTCAACTCAACAGGAGTAAGCTTCTGTGCCTGTAAAGCAAGTGCAGAAAAAAGAACGAAAAGAGTTAACAGTTTTTTCATGTGATTACATAACTGATCTGTTGCAAAATTATTGTGTTTTAAGCCTGTTTGCTGAGATCGTTGGAAAATGCTAACAAATCTTTATACACCACATCAACAGTGGAAGGTTCAGGTTTTTCTTCTTCTCTTGTGGGAAGATATACTGTAAAAGCACCAAACTTTTTCCCGAAAAGCATATCATTGGGCATATTGCCAACCATGATTGTTTTGCTGAGATCAATGTCCGGAAAATCATTTTTTGCCTGCAACGCCATGCCTGGATTTGGTTTACGGTTGATGTCGTTATTATCAGTTGCGGTACAATAATACGTTTTAGTTATCCTGCCATTCTTGACTTCAACTTCATGAACCATTTTTTCTGTAATCATGTTCAGTTCATCAAGTGTCATCAAACCTTTTCCAACACCTGCCTGGTTACTTGTAACAATGATATGTTTAAATAAAGGTGTGAGTTTTGCAATTGCTTCCAGTGAACCGGGCCTGAAATGAAAATCTTCCCAGCGTTTAATGTAATCACTAATTACCTCTTCATTTATCACACCATCACGATCAAGAAATAAAGTCCATTCTTTATTGATGGAAGGAAGTGGATTTAATGGAAGGGGAGTAAAGAAAACGCTGTTTGATGGTTGCTTTGAAGTTGGAATATATTGAATCATGTTTAGTCGTTTGAAGCGAAATAACGTTCTTCCACCAACTGGCAAATAATATGGCCCAGCAGGATATGGCTTTCCTGAATACGTGGTGTAACAGTTGAAGGAACATTAAACAGGTAATCGCTTAATTCCTTGAGTTTACCTCCGGTTTTTCCTGTAAATCCAATGGTGATGATTCCCTTTTCTTTTGCAGCTTTGAAAGTTTCGACAATGTTTGCAGAATTGCCTGATGTGGAAAGACCAATCACAATATCGCCTGTATGACCAAGACCTTTCAGCAATCTTGCATAAGCTACTTCAAAACTGTAATCATTAGCAATGGCAGTAAGATAAGATGTGTTTACATGCAAAGCTTCAGCCGGTAATGCTTCACGGTCGAGGTAAAAGCGACCACTCAACTCGGCCGATAAATGCTGTGCATCAGCAGCACTGCCACCATTGCCGCAAAACAACACTTTTTTCCCATTACGGAAAGCTTCAACAATAATATTGCTCACTTTGTCAAGTTGTGCAATTATTGCATCATCATTCAGCAATTGTTGTTTTACTGAAACAGAGTCGGCAATCAGTTGTTTAATCTGTTCACTCATGCGGCAAAGATAATTTAATTGAAAGCGAGTTGAATAATTGCTTCTGTCATTTTACTCCAGGCATATTTCTTTTTCTCTTCAAGAAGGTTTGGCAGAAATTTTTCTGAACCGGTCTGCATGTATTCAGCCATAGATGCAGCAATTGCATCTGCATTTGGTTCACAAACTAACCCGACTTTCCCATGTGGTACAAATGCAGGAAGTCCACCAACGTTGGTAACAATCATCGGTATTTCAAAATGATAGGCAAGGGGAGTAACACCACTTTGCGTTGCGTTGCGGTATGGCTGCACCACCACATCAGATGCGCAGAGATAGTATTTCACTTCACTATCGGCAATAAACTCGGTATGCAAAATCAGATCATCTTTTATACCAAGCTGTTCAATGAGATCATCATACAATTTCCTGTCTTCGTAAAACTCACCGGCAACTAATAATTTGAAATTTGAAATTTGAGGTTTGAGATTCTTCAGCTTTGCAACAGCTTCATAAAGCATGTCCAGTCCTTTGTATTTGCGGATGAAACCAAAGAACAAAAAGATGAATTCATTTTCATTGATGCCGAGATGTTTTCTTGCATCTGCCTTTGATACACTGTTACCAAAAATATCATACAACGGATGAGGCTCGAGCCGTGCTGGTTTTTTGCTGGTGAATGTGCGTAGATCATTCATCACCTTTTCACTCATTGTAATAAAACCATCAACAGGTTTTATAAAATACTTTGTAAATACATGATCGCCGATGCGTTTTTCATGCGGCGTAATATTATCAGCAATACAAACAATTTTTGTTAGCCTGTTTGATTTGATACACCTGAGAATTGTTCCCAATGCAGGCCCCATCAGCGGAAGCCAGTAACGAACAACAACAAGATCGGGCTTAAGATTTTTTATGTCATTGCCAACCAGTAACCAGTTGAAAGGATTAATAGAGTTGACTTTTATTTTGATGTTGATATCTTTTGGCGCAGGTTCAGATGAATACTGTGTTGTGCCTGGAAATAAAAATCCAGGATACTGCAGACTGAATGAATAAATAGTTACCTCATGGCCTTCCTGCTGAAACTGGCGTGCAAGACGTTCGTTGTAAATAGCAATTCCACCACGCAGCGGGTGAGCCGGGCCGAGGATGATTATTTTTTTTTTGGATAGATTCACTGATGACGCTGATTTTTACTGATAAAGCGAATTGATAGTTTCAAATATCCAGATTATTTAAAATCGTTTGAAAAAACTTTGCGTTTAAATAATGGTTTTTCTCCAAAGTGTAAAATCATTCCAACTTCATATTGTGTAGCTTTCAGATAATTTATAAGCTGTAATTCGTATTCCCGTTTTATTTCTCCTTCCCCTGCTTTTAGTTCAAGTATAACCATATCTTCTACTAAAATATCTGCAAAATAACTTCCAACTTCCCTTTGATCATAAAAGACTTTAATTGGTGCTTGCTGAATACAGGAAAGATTGTGACATTCCAACTCATGAATTAAGGAGTTTTCATAAACTTTTTCAAGAAAACCATACCCGAGTTTATTATAAACTCTGTAAAAGCATTTGAGAATTGTACTGGTTAATTCTTCATGAATTATCATAGATCAACTATTTTTTTTAATCTGCGACATTCCGTTCAAATCAGTAAAATCCGTGTTTCTATATCCCTGCCTTTTCTTCAATCAAATAAAAATTCCGCTCAGAAGAATTTCTTGAAATCAGTTCGCCAATAAATCCGGCAAGAAACAACTGCACACCAACAATCATTGCTGTTAATGCAATAAAGAATGCCGGTTTGTTGGTGATGCTGAAATTACTTTCAATCAGTTTGGCAACGATTAAATAAATGCTGCTGATGAAACCAATGAGAAAGAAGAGCGTACCCCACAAACCAAAGAAATGCATGGGGCGTTTGCCAAACTTTCCAACAAATGTAATGGTGGCAAGATCGAGAAAACCATTCACAAACCTGTCCCAGCCAAATTTGGTAATGCCGTATTTTCTTTTGCGATGCTCTACTATTTTTTCACCAATCTTCCTGAAGCCTGCCCATTTTGCCAATACCGGAATGTAGCGGTGCATTTCACCATACACTTCAACACTCTTGATCACTTTTTTGTTGTATGATTTTAAGCCGCAGTTGAAATCGTGCAGGTAAATCCCACTCATGCTTCTTGTAGCAGCATTAAATAATTTCGATGGAAGATTCTTTGTGAACTTGTTATCGTACCTTTTTTTCTTCCAGCCACTTACAAGGTCAAACCCATCAATGATAATCATTTTGTAGAGGTCGGGAATTTCATCGGGGCTGTCCTGCAAATCTGCATCCATTGTAATCACCACATCGCCTTGTGCTGCTTTAAAACCTTCGTTCAAAGCTGCAGACTTACCGTAGTTACGCTGGAATTTTATTCCCTTAATGTTTGCATTAACAGAACGCAGTTGCTGAATGGTTTTCCAGGAATCATCTGTACTTCCATCATCAATTAAAATGATTTCATAAGTAAACTGTTGTTCATTCACCACACGTTCAATCCAAAAACACAGTTCGGGTAATGATTCAGATTCGTCTTTTAATGGTATAACAATACTCAGGTTCATGTATCAGATTATGGTGTTTGCGGCATGTTTGTAGATGGGTTCTTTTTCGCTACTCCGGCACCAATTAAAGCTGCAATTGCTCCAAAAAATGCATAACTAAAAAGTGAGCCAAGTACTCCAAAAAGAATGTAATATTTTTTTGTAAAAGTCAGAGCTTTCTCAATTGTTTCATCATTCATTTGTGGATTCTTTTCCATTTGAGTCCTTGCCATTTCCATTGCTTTCTCTTTAAACTCAGGCATCACAAGATTTGTTATCAGGAATGAAGCTATGGCAATTAATGTTACAATTATTGCTGTCTTAAACCCATGGACAAAAACGCTTCCGAAAGTAACATCGTTATCCATTTCGTTGCTGAAAGAAATACATGCCCATATTATTGCAGCAATGAATAATCCTAAAACAGACCATTGAACCCATTTGTCATAGATTGCAAAAACCTGCAGCATAATTCCTATTACAACAAGAACAAGACCAATAATAAGTCCTTTCATCAAGTGTGTAGTAATCTTTTTTTCCATAAACAATGTTTTAGTTGAGTTTTAATTGTGTGCTGTTAATAATTCCAATCACTTTTCCTTTTAACTCTTTTCCAATAAAGGCTGAATTACGGGAATTTGACCGGATATGATCTTCTGTAAAAGTATATGTAGCAGAAGGATCAAATAATGTTACATTGGCCGGTTCATTTTCTTTGATTGATGGAATGGGTAATCCAAGAACTTTTCTTGGATTAATACTGATCAGTTCAATCCATTTTTCTGCGGTTAACTTTTCTCCAAAAACTGCACCCATTACGCCATAACAGCTTTCCAAACCAATCATTCCAGGCTTGGCAAATTCAAATTCGCAAATCTTACTGTCAAATTCGTGTGGCTCATGATGCGTGGTAATACAATCAACAGAACCATTAAGCACCGATTCTTTCAGCAATTCTCTTTCAGCCGCTGTGCGCAAGGGAGGGTATAATTTAAGATTGGTATCATAAGTCTGCAGGTCTTCATCGCAGAAATATAAATGGGCAGGAGTAACAGAACAGGTAATAGCTATGCCATGTTTTTTTGCACGATCAATATAGTCAATGCTTTTGGGCGATGTTACACCCGTAAAGTGCAATCTTGATTCTGCATAACGTGCAAGTTTAATATCACGGGAAAGCTGAATTTCTTCCGATAGCATTGGTTTGCCGGGCAGTCCAAGTCTTGTACTTACAATTCCTTCATTAATTAAACCATACGTACCAATTGTTTTATCATCGGGTATCTGGATAATTGTTCCATCAAACGCCTTTACATATTGTAAAGCTTTCAGCAAAAGGCCAGACGATTGAACAGGAAGAAGTCCATCTGAAAAAGCCACAGCGCCTGCTGTGCGCATATCATACATTTCTGCTAATTCTTTTCCTTCTGTTTGCTTGGTTACAGCACCCAACGGATGGATGTTTACTACCGCATTTTTCGATTTCTGCACAATGTATTCAACCTGCGATTTACCTGCCACTATTGGATTTGTATTGGGCAAAACCATTACTTCAGTAAAGCCGCCGGCTGCTGCTGCTGCAATACCTGTTTCCAATGTTTCTTTGTATTCAAAACCCGGATCGCAGAAATGAGCAAACAGATCAACCCATCCCGGCGAAAGATGAAGGTTTGGTTGTTCAATAACCTGGTCGGCTGTTATGTTTTGAAGTTGACCAATTTGTTTAATCCGGCCATTATCAATAAATACATCCTGAATAGTGGAGTGATAAACTGAACCCGGATCGATAATATGCGCCTGCCTGATGAGAATAGTCATGAAGGAGTTCCGATTAATGCGCTGCTAAGATCGTTTTTTTTGATTGATTTTGTAGCAAATAGATTTAAATCTTACATTTGCAGCCCGTTGAAATTCGGCAATGAATTTTAATTTCCGGTTTCGGGACGTAGCGCAGCCCGGTAGCGCACTTGCATGGGGTGCAAGGGGTCGCTAGTTCGAATCTAGTCGTCCCGACAGAAATAAGAAAGCTTCACTAAAAAAGTGAGGCTTTCTTATTTGGGAAATTTATCTCGCCTAAAATAAGTTCATATAAGTTGTTTTGATTTACCGGACAACAAACCTGTTTTCAAAATGAATTCAATATCCTTTTTTATTCTTCCTGAAATTAAAGAAACTGTTGTAGCTTCATTTAAACAGGACTTTATATTGCTTTCTTTACACAAAAGATGTAGTTGATAAAAATCTCTTAGTATTCAAAAGCAGAAAAATAATCCTGATGAATAAAAAATTTCTTAATGAATATGTTGCTTGCTTTGGTTAAACAAACGCAAACAACATATTCAGATGGGAGAGATTGTGAACTATAAATTATTTCAATTAAAAAATGGCAACCAACCAACGCTTTACAGCTCTCGATGTTTTTCGTGGTATGACAGTGTGCTTTATGATTATTGTAAACACACCGGGTAACGGGCCTACAACATTTGCTCCTTTGGAACATGCATCATGGCACGGATTTACCCCAACCGATCTGGTTTTTCCTTCTTTTTTATTTGCTGTTGGAAATGCGTTGAGCTTTGTTATGCTTAAGTGGGCTTCTAAAGCGGATGGATATGTTGTTGCGAAAATATTGAAACGAACTCTCATTATTTTTCTGCTTGGGTATTTGATGTATTGGTTCCCGTTCTTTAAGCTGGATAAAGAACTGAATATTTTGCCTTTTCCTGTATCAACAACAAGGGTTTTCGGGGTGCTGCAACGTATTGCTTTATGTTATGGAATTGCTGCGTTAATGATTCATTTTCTGAAATTGAGAGTGACAGTAATTATAAGTGTTATATTCCTGATTGGCTATTGGTTGTTGTTGCTGTTTTTAGGAGAAGCCGGTAAGCAGTTTACAATGACGGGGAATATTGGCCAGCAGATTGACCTGTGGCTGCTTGGCGATAAACATTTGTATCATGGTGAGGGAATTGCTTTTGATCCTGAAGGTTTTTTAAGCACATTTCCTGCAGTTGTAAACGTTGTGATTGGTTATATGGTTGGAAAATTTATACAGGAAAAAGGGAAAACGTATGAAGTATTGACCAAATTATTGCTTGCAGGTGTTACACTTGTTGTAACGGCTTATTTCTGGGATATGGTGTTCCCGATCAATAAAAAGTTATGGACAAGTTCCTTTGTACTTTATACCACAGGGCTCGACTGTATCATTATATCAGCAATCATTTATGTAATCGATTTTCTGGGAAAAACGAAATGGACGTATTTTTTTGAGGTTTTCGGCAAAAACCCTCTTGTTATTTACCTGCTGAGTGAGTTAATGGTAACTGTTTTGTTTTACATCCATCTTGATAAAAAAACACCTCTATTTCCCTGGATTTATAAAAATGTGTTCAGTCATTTTGGTGCTTATACCGGTTCGTTGATGTTTGCAGTTGTTTATATGTTATTTTGCTGGCTTATTGGCTACATCATGGATAAAAAGAAAATTTATATTCGTGTGTAACATTGTTAATTGCAATTTATGACTCCAGAACGAAGAGAACGTTTGCTTTCCGTATTGCATAAACGTCAGCCCGATCTTACAGTGGTGCTTGAAAATGTTTTTGATCCGCACAATATATCAGCCGTTATGCGTACCTGTGATGCTGTAGGCATACAGGAGGTTTACGTGTTGACCAATAAAATTCCCCGCCATAAAAAATGGGGTGCCCGAAGTTCTTCAAGTGCAGCAAAGTGGCTTACTATTCACCAGTATTCCAATGTAGAGGAATGCTTTAAAGCCATCAGGAAAAAATATTCAAAAATTTATACCACCCACCTTAGCAGTGATGCTGTAAGCCTTTACGATATTAATTTCACAGAGAGTGTGGCACTTGTTTTTGGCAACGAACATGCGGGTGTAAGTGAAGAAATAAGAGCATTGGCAGATGGAAATTTTCTAATCCCGCAAATGGGAATCATCCAGTCTCTCAACATTTCTGTTGCATGTGCAGTAAGTATTTATGAAGCGCTGCGCCAGAAAACAGATGCCGGGCATTATAAACAGCAACGGCTTGATCACGCCACATTTAATGAGTTGCTGGATCAATGGGGATTTTTACCGGATGATATTGAATCTGTTCAGCAACAGGATTAAGTTCTCAATAGCTCTTACCGGTATTATACCGATTTTTTATCAGCAAGCACTTTGCCTGCATCTTCCAGTTGCCTTTGTTCAGAAAGCTTTTTCAGCAATTTAATGCTGACGTTTACTTCAAATCCTATGAGCAATACTGTTGCAATGGAGTTGATAAAGATCATCAGGATCAGGATCGTTCCAATTGAACCATAAATACTGTACGAAGCGAAATTGTTAATCCAGAATGAGAAAATAAACGTAAAAACAATGATGAGGAAACTTGCAAGTATTGATCCCGGCGAAACCAACTTCCATTTTTTCTCAACCGAAGGTGCATGACGGTAAATAAATGCAATGGAATAAAAGAACAGCCCGATGATAATCACCCACCGGAAAACGATAATTAGCCATTTAATGGCTACACTGTAAATATTTAATTGTTTCAGCAGCCAGTTAAATAAAGCCCCCTGCGTAATAAGTAAAATCATACTTGAAGCAAACAGCAGCATAATGATGAAAGTGAGTTTGATTGCTTTCCACCTGTATGCAAAAAATACTTTGCTTTCCTGCTCATGAATGGAACGGTTAAAACTGTGAATAATTCCCAGTACACCGTTTGAAGAAAAGTAAAGTGAGGTTAGGAATCCAATTGACAACATGCTGTTTTTCGGTCTGCGGAAAAAATCGTCTAAAAAATTTTCAACAATATTTCTTGTTGCTGCATTTGGTGTAAGATCACGGATGAAAGAATCAACTTCTTTATAGAACTGATCTGCAATGGGCATCAACGGAACAAGTGAAAACAGAAAAATACAGGCAGGTGGGATGGCCATAATAAAGTTGAATGAGATAGCTGCTGCCCGCTGGTTAAGGCCAACTGTTCTTACCTGTTTAAAAAAGAAGATAATTACATCGTACAGGGCAATTCCTTCAAACCCGGGAGGCTTCAATCGCTTACTCATCCGCACAAGTGATCGTACAACTGGCAGACGGTATATGAATTTTCCAATACTCATGGTTAACAAAGTAAATACTTTTTCAAAAACAGGTTACTGAATCTTCATGCTATCGAGCCATTGCTGGTATGCTTTTGCATTAATGGCATGTTCTTTATCGGTTGCTGCAAAAGCATGATGGCCGTTGCTGTTTGGCTTTGCACAGAAAAACAGGTAATCTGTTTTTTCCGCATTTAATACGGCATCAATTGTTTTTTCTGATGGCGTACAAATAGGGCCGGGTGGCAAACCTTTGTTTTTATATGTATTATAAGGCGAAGATGCTGTTGAATTAATATGCCCCAGGTAAATACGTTTCAGGGAAAAATCTCCGACAGCAAATTTCACTGTTGGATCAGCGCCAAGATACATTCCTTTCTTCAGCCTGTTGATGTACACACTTGCAATGGTGCCTTTTTCATCATCCTGCAAGGTTTCTTCTTCAATTATTGAGGCAAGAGTATAAACCTGCTCAGGTGTAAAACCGGATGCTTTAGCTTTTTGTTTGCGTTCTTCTGTCCAGAACTTTTTACGCTCTTCGTTCAGTTTAGAAAATATCCGGTTGGGATTGCTGTTCCATAAAAGCGAATACGTATTGGGAAATACAGCGGTCATTACCGTGTTTGTATCAAGGTTGTATTTACGTAACGAATCGTTGCTGGTGATGTAATGAAAGAAGAGAGATGAGTCTGATTCAAACTTTCGCCCAACCAATGCAGCAAAGTCTTTTTTGGTACGCAGTTTAGTAATGACAAAATTTACAGGTGTTTGGGAACCGTTACGCAGTTTTCTTATCAGTGTAAATAAGCTGCTTCCTTTTGCAATTTCATATTTACCGGGCCGCAGGCGCTCCCACACCTTTAATTTTCCTGCTGCTGTTTGAAACAAAACCGGATTGCTGAAATAGCCAGAGTCGTTGAGTGAATTCATTACATCGGCTTTTGTTGCATGACCGGTATGGATGTACAGATACTTTTTTGCTTCGCTGAAATTTGTGGCAGGGCCAAATAACTTATAAGCAAATACAAGAACAATAAGTAACAGGAACAGTAGAAGTATAAGAAGAATCTTTTTCATTTTATTGAATTTGAGTTTTCATCGGGTAATACTATACTAATGGAAGCTGTATAATAACAATTGTTGAGCCATTTTAATCTCTTCTTCAAAATAAAATAAAAAACCCCGACCATATGGACGGGGTTAAGTAAAATATTTTTAAACTTATTTGGAGCCTTGTGCAGGGAAAGGAACTGTATTGCCTGATGATGCAGGTTTTACAGGTTGGTTAACAGGAACTTTTTCAATGCCACCCGAACCTGCCTTGCTTTCAGTGCTTGAAATAAACAGGCTTGAAACCAAACAAAGAACTCCAACAATTGCAGCGAATAACCATGTGCCTTTTTCAAGTACATCGGTTGTTTGTTTAACGCCCATAAACTGATTGCTGAAACCTGCTACAGAACCACTGAGACCACCACCCTTAGGGTTTTGAACCAACACTACAAATCCTAACAAACCACTGGCTAATAATACCAGTATGAGAAATAACCAAGTCATTGTTTATGAATTTAATTCTTTAATCAGGGCTGCAAAGTAAGCGCTTTTTTCGGGATGCAGCAAACTTAATTTGTTATATAATTCAATGGCTTGCGGCAGTTTTCCCTGTTTTACCAGTACACCGGCCATTGCTTCTGTAACTACTTCTTCACGCTGGTTGCTTTCTGAAGCTTTTGATACAACAGCTTTTTCTTCCGATGCGTTCAGTTCCTGTTGTTCTTCAACATAAATTTTCTTCATCGACTTCAGCCACTGAGTAAAGCTTTTTACCTGCTGACCAAGCCGGTCGTTTCCAAATTTATCTTCCTGCAGTCGGATTCCCTGCGATGCAAAATAATCTACAGTATGATAAGGCTCAAACGTTAATAAGGGCTCAGGCTTTGCTGCAACTGGTTCTGCAATTGTGCTTTCTGTTGCTTCGGTTTGGGCTTCCTTTTCAATAAAATGATATTGATCTTCTTTGTCATTTTCAGCATTTACCAGTATTCCGGCATCCAGAACCGAATCATTTACAGCAGCATCCAGTTCTTCTCTTAGTGTTTCTGCTTCAACCAGAATCTGTGCGTCCAGCACAGCATCCGATACCGGCGAATGTTCTTCTTCTGCCAATGTTTCCATTTCAATCAATGCTTCTGCATCCAGCACCGCATCAGTTTCGTCAATTAAACGGTCTTCATCTGTAAAATTGGGAGAGGAAATTAATGAAACAGCCTTATCATTCACTAAAGCTGAAAATGATTTCAATTCCTGATTAAAGAATAATGTATGATTGAAATACAAAGCAGCTTTTTGCTCCTGCTGGTGAGTTGATATATGACCGGTTTGTTTCATTTTGGCTGCAAGCAGTAAATGAGCTGTGCCAAACCAGGGGTACTGATTGCTCAACTGTTCCAACTCTTCAGCAGAAACTTCTGACAACAGTTCGGGTTGATGAAGCAAACGGGAAAAAAAATCGGCACTAATCATTTGCAGCAAAATAACTGAATAAAACTACCAGTTGGAGAAAATGCGGTTAAAAATTTCATCTGTCATATTGGTAACAACAAGATCGGTAAGTGAACTTTCGGCCTGGTTTAATGAAAGTGATGCCGAAAAATCAAAAGTCCGTGAAACATCCGCTTCAAAATTTGCCTTATCATCTTTCCTGTTTTTAAAAATGATATGAACAGTTACATTTAAACGGTTGGTGGCTGCCTGCTGGTTAGAGATGCCTGATGTGGTTACATAATAATCAGTAATCTGGCCGCTGATGTCGTAATCGGCTTCATCGCTGTTAGTTTGTGTAAGCCTTGTCTGGTTTACAATTTTCTGGCGGAGCTTATCGGTTAAACGCTGACTTAATTGCGGATTTACAATTCTTGCCCTGTTGTCGATATAATTAATCTTTACTGTTTTTATATTTTGCGGAATAGAAACATCCTTAAATGTATAACAGGAGGATGCCATTAGCCACCAGCCACCAGCCATTAGCATAATTACATTTGCTAAAAGTTTTTTTCTTACAGCTAACAGCGTTGCCTTATAATTCTTCCAGGTCATATTCTTTCAGTTTTCTGTATAAAGTTCTTTCACTGATGCCAAGATCGGATGCTGCATCACGACGTTTGCTTTTGTGTTTCTTTAATGCTTTAATGATGAGCTCTTTTTCATTGTCCATGATATTCAGGCTTTCTTCCACTTCCACATGCTCCTGTATATCGTTGTTGTTGTTGCTGATAATCATTGGGTGCGAAGGCGAAGTAATAACCGGCTGTGTAACTTCAATTGGCTTTTGTTCAGGAACAACTGTTTCATTGAACAGATTGCCGGGCATCTGTACCGAACCTCCTCCGTGCTGAACCACTTCAACAAACAGTTTCTTCAGTTCAGTTACATCACGCTTCATATCAAAAAAGAGCTTGTACAGAATTTCACGTTCGTTGGCAAATTCGGTATTGCTTACACCAGGATTACCGGGGTGTGCCAGTACCGGCAAACGGTTAAAGCTTCTTTCAGGTAAAAATGGCGACAAATCTTTTGCTGTAATTACCTTGTTTGTTGAAAGAACAGAAATCTGTTCTGCAATATTCTTTAATTCACGCACATTACCGGGAAACGGATAACTGATTAACAGATTTTTTGCATCATCTTCCAACTGAACGGGTGTTGTTTTATAACGCTCGGCAAAGTCAACTGCAAATTTTCTAAACAGCAGCGGAATATCTTCTTTACGGTCACGCAAGGCAGGCACACGGATGGGAACTGTGTTTAACCGGTAATACAAATCTTCCCTGAATTTGTTGTTATGTGTATATTCCAGTAATTCTTTGTTGGTGGCGGCAATAACACGAACATCTGTTTTCTGTACTTTGGATGAACCTACACGAATAAATTCACCTGTTTCAAGTACACGCAGCAAACGTGCCTGTGTGCCCAATGGCATTTCACCAATTTCATCAAGGAAAATAGTGCCGCCATTTACTGTTTCAAAATATCCTTTACGTGCATCCACCGCACCTGTGAATGATCCTTTTTCATGACCGAATAACTCCGAGTCAATCGTTCCTTCAGGAATAGCTCCGCAGTTAACAGCAATAAATGGGTTGTGCTTTCTTGCCGATAAGGAATGAATAATCTGGGAAAAGACTTCTTTACCAACACCGCTTTCTCCGTTAATCAGCACTGTTAAGTCTGTTGCGGCAACCTGTACTGCCACATTCAACGCATGATTGAGGGCGGGGGAGTTGCCAATAATTCCAAACCTGTTTTTAATAACCTGTAAATCCATCTTACTTAATTTTCTATTGTACCTAACAATGTACCCTTTGTACAATCATTAACGTTCACCATTACATAATCACCTTTCTTCAGTTGCTGATTGTTTTTGGGAAATACAATAACCTTGTTTTGTGAGTTGCGTCCCATCCAGCTTTTGTCATCACGCTTGCTGTTTCCTTCAATCAGCACCTTATAGGTTTTGCCAACATCACGTTTGTTACTTTCAAGTGAAAGCACATATTGTTTGTCAACAATTTCCTGCAAACGTCTTTTCTTTACTTCATCAGGAATATCATCTTCATACCTTCTTTCAGCCAATGTTCCGGGACGCTCACTGTAAAAGAACATATAGCTGTAATCGTATTGGCTGTAATCCATTATGCTCAACGTATCCTGGTGCTCTTCTTCAGTTTCTGAACAAAAGCCGGCAATAATATCGGAGCTGATGGCACAATCGGGAATAATTTCTTTAATCATGTCCACCTTTTTCATATACCATTCACGGGTATATGTACGGTTCATCAACTGCAAAATTCTTGTGTTACCACTTTGAACCGGAAGATGAATATAGTTGCAGATATTTTCGTACTTCGCAATAGTATGCAACACTTCATCTGTAATATCTTTTGGATGCGAAGTGGAGAAACGAACACGCAGATCGGGAGAAATTAGTGCAACCATTTCCATCAGTTTTGCAAACGAAACAGTTTCATTATTTACTTCATCAACAAAATAATAACTATCCACATTCTGCCCCAGCAGCGTTACTTCCCTGAAACCCTTGTTGAATAAATCCTGTGCTTCTGCAATAATTGATTTTGCATCACGGCTTCTTTCACGGCCACGGGTAAAAGGCACCACGCAAAAACTGCACATATTATTACATCCACGCATAATGGAAATAAAAGCACTTACACCATTGCTTTCCAGCCTGATGGGTGAAATATCAGCATACGTTTCATCACGGCTCAACAGTACGTTCACAGCTTTTTGTCCACCACCGGCTTCTTCAATCAAACCCGGCAATGTACGGTAAGCATCGGGGCCAACCACCATATCTACCAGCTTTTCTTCTTCCAGCAATTTCGATTTCAACCGTTCAGCCATGCAACCAAGGATACCAATCAGCAAACCCGGTTTTTCTTCTTTTACTTTATTGAATTGTGAAAGCCGGTTACGCACCGTTTGTTCAGCTTTTTCACGAATGGAGCAGGTATTCATCAGCACCAGGTCGGCATCTTCCAGATTCCTGGTTGCACCAAAGCCAACATCATTCAAAATACTGGCAACAATTTCACTATCACTGAAATTCATGGCACAGCCATAACTTTCAATGTAAAATTTCTTTTTGTATTGGTTGGGGTCATTGGCAAAGGGGGCATAAGCTTCGCCTTGCCTTGCCTCATCATGAACTTTGGTATCGGTCGTCGTTTCAATCATTATCTATCACAAATTGAGCATGCAAAGTTAGTGAAATAGAAACGATTTGGTGACAGATTGGCAGCGATTGATGCCGTTGATGGAATAAAACCAGACGGTATTTCTGATTAGGGCTAATTTTATCGTTTACTAATCAATTGTTTTTTTTGAAGACTTTTTTCCTGATACCTGTACTCAGTTTGTTTTTGTTTGTTTATACCTCGGCACAGCAGGTGCAAAAGAAAGATGGTGGCATTTTAATCGGCTCTGTACTCGATTCAGCAAACCATAAATCAATTGTGGGCGCAACAGTCTCTGTTATCTCTTATAAAGATTCTTCTAAAATTTCGGCTTTCCTTACCGATAAAAATGGCAGTTTCAGTTTTACAAATCTTGAGTTTGGCTATTACAAACTACGTATTACTGCTGTGGGCTATCGTACAAAACTGCTCGACAGTATTTATCTACGTGCCGAACGTTCCGATTTTAACCTCAATGATCTTTATCTCAGCAACCAGTCAATTGAACTAAATGAAGTGGTGATTTATGCAGAGAAGCCTTTAATCGAATCAAAAGACGGGAATATTACATTCAACGTTGGCGAAAGTGCTTTAAGCAACAGCAGCACCGCAACCGATCTGTTGAAACAAACGCCATTGGTTACAACCGATCCAAACGGCAAAGTGCTTGTTCGTGGAAAGGAACCAAAAATTTTAATTGATGATAAACCGGTTGAGTTGAACATGCAGCAACTGCAGGATATGCTGGAAAGTATGCCCGGAAGCACCATCGAAAAAATTGAAGTGCTTACCAATCCTCCACCGCAGTATGCCAATGAGCAGGGTGGTGTAATTAATATCGTAACAAAGAAAGGAAGGGTTGGTTTCAGCGGCAGGGTAAATGTGTATTACGGTACAAGGGGCGAGTATGGTATTACCAGTAATTTCAACTACCGCAAACAAGGCTTTGCTCTAAACTTTACAGCAGGTGCCGGTTTCAATCAATATAAATCGGATGGATACAGTAACCGCACAAATATTTATACCGATTCAACAAACCAGTTTAATACAACCAGTTCGTCTTTCAACAAAAACCGCCGTCCCAACTTCAGGCTCAATGTCGATTACGATCTTAACAAATTCAACATACTCAACTTTGTAGCCCAATACAACCAGAACGATTACAATAACAATGGGTTTACTCAATACAAAAACATCAACCGTTTTGACGCTCTGTCAAAAATGAGTGAGCGAACCATTGAAACAGATGGTTATAACCGTAACCCTTCGTTCAATTTTACTTACACGCATAAAGGAAAAATTCCTGGCGAAACATTCCGCATTATTACAGGATATAATCTTGGATGGAATCAGAATGTACGCAATTTCTTTCAGCAGTTTTTTAATGCCGATGAAACTCCAAATGGTACCGACAGTACACAAAAACAATCAAACAATACAAGAAACAACGGCTTCAGCATAAATGTATCGTACGACAAACTGCTGAAGAATAAAAAAACCAGTTTCTCTGCCGGAAGTGTGTACAGCCGCAGCAACAGCACTGTACTTATTACAACAGAATTTCTGAAAAAACCTGAAAACATTTTTTATAAAGTTGATTTACTCAGCAATAATTTTAAATACCACCAGGATGTACTCAATGCCCGTTTTTCTGTAAAGCATCTGTTTAAACCCGGCTTTTCTGTAAGCGCAGGAGCTGCACTGGAGCAGACAAATGTGTTGTTTGATTTACTGCGTGATGTAACAACATCTTACAGCCGGTATTATAATTTCCTGCCTTTTGCAAACATGAACCGCAGTTGGCAGAACGGGATGAATGTTACGTTTGCATACAGGCGTACAATCCGCAGACCCGGCATTAGTGAAATGAACCCGGCTATTGATTACAGCGATCCGTACAATATCCGTTACGGTAATCCTGATTTATTACCTACAAAATCACACACATTCGATTTTGTAACAGGATTAACCAAAACAAAATACTTTGCCAACATAGGGCTTGGCTATAATATTGTGGAAGATGTATTCAGCCAGATCAGAACACTTCAGCCCGATGGAAAAACAGTTGTAACATGGGATAATGTAAGCAACCGTAAAGAATATGAAACAAGTGCATGGGGCGGTATTACCATCAGTAAAAAATTACGCACAAACATCAGCGCCAGTTATATCTACAACCAGTACGGCACGTTTGATAAAGTAACCAGGAAGTACAGGGATGGCGGTTCATTTACATCCAACTTTACCGGCAATTATGTGGCAACAGAAATGTGGACGTTCACCGGTGCATTTACTTTCAACCGCTTTGCCAATCCGCAGGGAACGGTAAAGAGCAACATTAACATGAACATGGGAGTGCAGCGCAGGTTGTTTAAAAAGAAAATCATTCTTACACTCAATACGGTCGATCCGTTTATTCAGCAGCAGAACAGGGTGTTTACTTACGGCACTAATTTTAATTTAGAAAGTTACAGCCGCACACAAACGAGGAACTACCGCATTACACTCAGTTACAATTTCAACAAAACAAGCATTGCAAAAAAGAAAGGCCCATCGGCTGGCGATTTGCTGAAGAAGAAAGTGGGGAAGTAGGGGAGTTGAGAAATGAGGATTGAAAATTAGGAGATGACAGTTTAAAAAGATCAGCACTTTCCCTCACTGCGAAGTCTCCCGACTTTTTAATACCCCTAAGACAATCCCGTTGCTTCGCAGCGGCCTTACGGATTACGAAAAAGCAAAAGACCTGTTACTGAAACACGGAACAGTGAAGAAGGCATTGGATGCGTTGTAATTGGAAATAGAAACACAGATTAAACAGATGCAACGGATTTGCACTGATTTTTTCTTTTGGTTTTATCTGCGTTCATCTGTTCCATCAGCGTCATCAGTGTTTCTATTATTATGCATTTTCCCGGCGCAGGTTTCCTTACCTGTAACTTTCATGTTACTTGTTTGCAGGTGCAATGATCTTTACTATAACTTAGCAATAAACTCTTTTTAATTTAAACTTAGTTACGTATGGCATCAGGTCGGGAGTCCTGCGCCAGAAGGTTCAACATACATTAATAAAACCAAATGAAAAGGCCATATTTATTTTCTCTTTCAATTAAGCTTAATGATGGCATTAAACCTATTAAAGAAATAGCTGTGGAATATTTGGCATTAATTAAAGGATTATGTCAAGTTGATAAGAATTTCAGCAATTTTATTATGTCCAAAGATGGATGCGAAAGTGTTGCTTTTGATATTAAAGATTTTTCAGATGAAAAATGTGTAAAACTCTTGTCAGAAATAATTCTTGATTTATCTAGAAATGATATTTTAAAGTATGATGGGGTAATTAATCCTGATGTAAATTGGTTCTCACCATTTGGATTTTCATGGATAACTTCTTTTAGTATTCTTGAAAATGAAGATTTTTACCTGACATTTAGACTTGGGTCAAACAATAGTAACTCAATCGGAAATTTTAATTTCCCGAAAAAAATGTTAATGGACTTTGAATGGATGCTTAATACTTTTATGCTAATGACTACGGTTGCTAACGCTGTTAAAGGCGGTGTTTATTTTTTAAATTCAGAAGTTTTGCAGGCTGCTAAAGAATCAAACATAGTTTTTGGCTGGGTTACTTATTTTTCAAATAATAGCTTACCTACTAATGAAAAAACTTTAAATGATATAAAATCTATAACTACGGATAAAGGGAAATATTATATTCTTTCTAAGAATGATATTTCATTGGACAAAACTGAATACGAGTTAGCAAAGAATAAAGTCATTTCGTTAATCAAACTATATCGATAAATCCCGCTTGTGCAGATTATAAAGTTAGTTATTCATTGAATTGATTTGTTTTTCCAGCGTTTGCAGATTGCTTTTCATTTGGTGCAGGTGGTTGTTTTTTGTGTGCAGATGGCTTTGCAGTTTATGCAGCTGCTTGTTGATTGAGTGTAGTTGCTTTTCCAGCTTTTGTAATTGATTTTTCATTTGCTGCATTTGGCTTTTCAGCGGGTGGAGTTGCCTGCTTTTTTATTGTAGTTGTTTTTCCAGCCTTTGTAGATGGCTTTCCAGCCAATGTAAACTGCCATCCATGCAGTGTAAACTGCTATCCAGTCAGTGTAAGTTGTCGTTCAGCCAATGTAAATGACTATCCATCGAATGTAAATGTTCTTCCAGCCGATGTAAGCTGCCATCCAGTCGGTGTAAACTGCTATCCAGTCAGTGTAAGAGGTCTTCCATCCAATGTAAATGGCTATCCATTCAATGTAAATGCCTTTCCAACTATATAAATATGAGGGTATTAGGCTGTTTTTGCCCCTTTATAAGTGTATTTGCGGGTGTGAGGCGGTTTTTGTCCGTTTGCACAGTTATTACCAAAATGAACACAGCAGTAAAAACTACCGCTTTGTGGTATTGCAAAGATTACAAATGAAGATTATTTTAATGTCTGAAACATTATTCTTAACCAAAAATTTCATTTATGAATGCACGTTATGAGGCAAAACTAAGCATGTACAATGCCGTGCTTACACATGCCGAAGCAAACCCAACAATCACCTCCACCGTACCCGCTTTTGCCACACAGGCAACCACCTTACGCAGTATTTACAACGATCTTGTTGCTGCTGCACAAAACGAGGCACAGGCCATTACCGGTGTTACCATGGATAAGGCACAGGTGCGCAAAGCCGCAACCGATCTTGCCTTGCAGGTAAGTTCGGCTGTGTTTTCTTTTGCTGCTGCCACATCGAACAACACACTGAAGGAGCAGGTAAATTTTACTGCGACTGATTTACGCAATATGCGTGATGAAATGGTGGTGCCCATTTGCAACAACATCCACAATGCGGCCACTGCACACCAGGCATCGCTGGTACCTTATGGCGTTAGCAACGGTTTGCTGAGCGACCTTGCTGATGCTACCGAAGAGTATGCTGCTGTTATTGCCACGCCACGCAATGCTGTAACGCAACGCACATCTTACAGCGAAACCATGAAAAACCTGTTTAAAGATGCCGATGCTTTATTAAAACTGCAGATGGATAAGGTTGCCCTGCAGTTTAAAGCTGATAATCCTGAGTTTTATACTGCATACAAACAAAACAGGATTATACTGGATGCTGCCACATCGGCCACGCAGGTTACAGGTACGGTTACCGATAGTGAAACCGGTCAGCCCATTGCCAATGTTACCGTGCAGGTGGTTGATGAACCTTATACTGCCACCACCAATGCAACGGGTGAGTATGTGCTTAAGGTTCCGGTGCCGGGCACTTATACAATTGCCTTTACGGTACTTGCAGGTTACAACAACAAAACCCAAACAGCCGTGGTTGTTACGTTAGGACAAACCACCACGCTTAACACAACGCTTGTGCCCTTGCCGGTTTAATACTGATAGATAGTTGAACTTAAAAGCCCCGACGCTTCGGTCGGGGCTTTTTTTGTTGGTTTATTTTTTTGTGATTGAATGAAGAAGTTGTGAAATTTTTTATGCACTGCAAACCTGTAAATTTGGAAGTGATGATTTGATTGGTGAGGAAAGAAAATGATTACTTAAGGATAGGCACAAGCGGGATGCTTGCCTGTGAGAGCCAGTGGGAAAATATATACGGAAATATGACAAAAGAAGAAATCTATTTTGAAATAGGGAAAACCATTGCAGATTCAATAAACGAAGCTTGGGAATTTGCAACTTTGGATGTTTGTAGATTAAATAAGTATACAAGTGTTAAGGGGTTTTATATTAATAAAAATGGGGAGGAAAAGGCAATGGATGATTCAAACTTTGGTTATCTTTTTTCCATCAAAATACATGACTTGTATATTGATATGGCTAAGGAAAAAGAAAACCCTTGGAACAAATTAAAATTTCTTTTATACCCATCTGGAAAATTTGAGATTGACTTTATCTGGGATCAGAAATATCAGGATGAAGTTGATAAACTAAATAAATGACTTTGCAGAGCGTAATTATGACTCATCCAGTTTCAGGCGCAAGTGTTCCGCTGCATTTTCGGGTCACATGATGCCATTCAGATAAATCCCGGTTATAAGCCTTGGTTCGTGGCACACGAAACAAAAACAGGCAAAGCAAATTAATCTTCTTAATCCATCCAATCCACCCAAATCCCGGTTCAGACAATTGCTGCACAGAATTACAGTACGTACAAGTGTGCGACGCAACAGGTGATGCCATGAAATACTATAGCCGGTAACATAAAAAATTGTTTTTCCTATCTGCGTTCATCTGTTTTATCAGCGTCATCAGTGTTTCTATTATCCTCTTCATCCATAAAATTCACCCAAATCCCGGTTCAGACAATATTTCTCCTCAGCTAACGCTTGTTGTATGGGCATTGCTGTTTATCTTCACGCCCACATGAAACAGGTTGTAACTACATATTACTCTTTTGCTGTGCTTACTGGCACAACAACTACAACCACAACAATCCGCTAAGCGGATTGTATATACTCATATTACCCCCTGGGCAACACGCTGCAAAACAAAAGGTTCTCTCTTTATTTACTAAACGTTTATCTTAATTTATATGCTGGTTTTAAAATTTGGTGGCACTTCAATGGGAAGTGCAGATGCGATGAAACAGGTTGTTGAAATTGTGAAAGGCAGGCTCAGCAACTCATCTGTAATGCTTGTGGTAAGTGCAATGAGCGGTACTACCGACTTGTTGCTGAACTGTGGTACAAAGGCTTCGGCTACGGATGAAACGTACAAAGATGTGCTGAAGGAAATTGAAACAAGACATCTTGATACGGTAAAGCAACTGATACCGGTGCAGAACCAGAGCAGTGTGCTGAGCATGGTGAAAAAATACTGCAACGAAATTGAAGACATCTGCAATGGTATTTTTTTACTGGGCGAATCATCATTACGCACAAAAGATAAACTGGTAAGTTATGGTGAGTTGTTATCGTCCACCATCATCAATGCAGCCTTCAGTTCAAACGGAACAAAGTCGGTTTGGAAAGATGCAAGAGAACTGATACGCACCAACTCCAACTACAGCAATGCAGCCGTTGATTTTGCTATTACCAACGAACAGGTAAAAGCATTTGTAGAGAGCAGTGCAGAAAAATTAATTGTTGTTCCCGGCTTTATTGCCAGTGATGCAGCGGGTGTTACCACAACACTTGGTCGTGGCGGATCGGATTACACAGCAGCCATTTTAGCAGCGGCTGTTGATGCATCATCGCTTGAAATATGGACTGATGTGAGTGGTATGATGACGGCCGACCCACGTTGGGTGGCCAATGCAAAGATTATTCCTTCTATTTCGTACCAGGAAGCAATGGAGCTTTCGCACTTTGGTGCAAAAGTGATTTACCCGCCAACCATTCAACCTGTTCTTGCAAAGAAAATTCCGGTATGGATTAAAAATACTTTTGCTGCTAATGATCACGGAACTGTGATTGAAAATAAAGATTCTTCTTACACCCCTTCAGGGGATGGAGGTATTATTACCGGAATTTCAAGCATCAACTCACTTGCCTTGTTAAGTCTTGAAGGCAGTGGTATGATTGGTATTCCCGGTTTCAGCAGCAGGTTGTTTGCAGCGCTGGCCAATACACAGATCAACGTTATCCTCATTACACAAGGTTCGTCTGAACATTCAATTTGTGTGGGTGTGGATGTGGCCAATGCTGCCAAAGCAAAAGAAGTAGTTGATAAAGCATTTGACTATGAAATTGTAACTGATAAAGTAAACCCGCTGCAGATTGAAAAAGATTTATCAATCGTAGCACTTGTTGGCGACCAGATGCGTCACCACACAGGCATCAGCGGACGGATGTTTGCTGCACTTGGCCGCAACGGTGTAAACATACGTGCCATTGCACAAGGTTCAACTGAACGGAATATTTCTGCTGTTGTTGCCACTGCCGATGTACGCAAAGCAGTGAACGTATTGCACGAAGAATTTTTTGAAACATCACGCAAGCAGGTAAACTTATACATTGCCGGTACTGGTAATGTGGGTAAACGTTTGCTGGAGCAGTTGAAAAAACAACAATCGTTTCTTGAACAGCATCTGCGCCTGCAGGTAAATATTGCAGGTGTAAGTAACAGCCGTAAAATGATTATTGATGAAAGTGGTGTTGATTTAAGCAAATGGGAAGAACTGTTGCTGCATGGCGCTGATGCCAACCTGCAGCGTTTTGTACAATCCATCATTGATAAAAACTTACGTAACTCCGTTTTTGTGGATGTTACGGCCAATGCTGCTATTGCTGATGTATATGCATCGTTGCTGGAAAAGAGTATTGCTGTGGTGGCCTGTAACAAAGTGGCTGCCTCATCGAAGTTCAGCAACTATAAAAAACTCAAACATCTTTCAACCGAATTTAATGCGCCGTTTTTGTTTGAAACCAATGTTGGCGCAGGCTTGCCCATTATTGGTACACTCAACGATTTAATGCGCAGCGGCGACAGCATTCACCGTATGGAAGCTGTATTGAGCGGTACATTAAACTTTGTGTTTAATAACTACGATGGTACTAAACCTTTTGCTGAAGTGGTGAAGCAGGCGCAGGATGAAGGTTACACTGAACCAGATCCACGTCTTGATTTAAGTGGCACAGATGTGATGCGCAAGATCCTCATTCTTGCACGTGAAGCAGGTGTGCAGATGGAAATGGATGATATTGCCTGCAATGGCTTTTTACCTGAAAGTTGTATGCAGGGAAGTGTGGCTGATTTTTATGAAGCCATGAAAAAAGAAGAGCCGCATTTCAAAGCCATTTTTGATAAAGCAAATGCTGAAAACTGCAAGCTGAAATTTGTTGCAAGTTATATTAGCTCCCCTTCAGGGGATGGGGGCGGAAAAGCAAGTGTGGGACTGCAGCATATTCCATCGCAGCACGATCTGTATCATTTATATGGAAAAGATAATGTGGTGTTATTCTATACCGATCGTTATAAAGAACAACCCATGGTGGTGAAAGGCGCTGGTGCCGGTGCTGAAGTAACAGCAAGCGGCGTATTTGCAGATATTTTAAGAGCAGCACAAAAATAAGCCCCCAACCCCTGAAGGGGAGTAAGGCAGGAGTTTCAATTTTAAAAAGCTTAAATAAGATAAAATGAGTTTGAGTGAAAAAATAAATCAGGATGTTCAAAGCTCCCCTTTAGGGGCGGGGGGGCAAACTGTTACTGTTAAATGTCCGGCAACAGTTGCCAACCTTGTTTGTGGTTTTGATATTCTTGGAATGGCGCTTGATGAACCATACGATATCATGAAGCTGAAACTGATTGATGAACCCAAAGTGATCATCACTAACAAAGATGCGTATAATCTTCCAACAGAAGCTGAGAAAAATGTTGCTGGTGTTGTGTTACTTGAAATCATGGAAAAAACGGGTCATAAGTTTGGCTTTGAAGTGGAAATAGAAAAACACATCAAGCCGGGAAGTGGCTTGGGCTCCAGTGCTGCAAGTGCTGCCGGTGCTGCTGTTGCTGCCAATCATTTGCTGGGAAATATATTTTCAACCGATGATCTTGTACAGTTTGCAATGTTTGGTGAAAAGCTGGCAAGTAGTGTAAAACATGCAGATAATATTACTCCGTGTATTACGGGTGGTGTTACATTGATCCGTTCCATTCATCCATTAGATATAGTGCAGTTGAATTCGCCTTCCTTGTTTGTAACAGTGGTGCATCCGCAGATTGAAGTAAAGACCAGCGATGCACGACAGATTCTGCGCAAGGAAGTGTTGCTGAAAAATGCCATCAAACAATGGGGAAATATTGCTGGTCTTGTTGCTGGTTTTGAAAAAGGGGATACGGATTTAATTGGCCGCAGCCTGGAAGATGTGATCATTGAACCTGTACGCAGTATTTTAATTCCCGGCTTTGATGAAATAAAACATAAGAGTAAAGAAGCGGGTGCATTGGGTGGTGGAATTTCAGGAAGTGGTCCTTCCATTTTCATGCTGTGTACCGATGAAACCTTTGCAAAGAATGTGGAACGGATTATGCAGGATGTGTTTCATCGTCTCGGCATTGAGTATAAAACATATGTTACTTCCATTGCACAGCAAGGAGTATCTGTTTTATAAGTTTTGGGCTAAAGCCCATTTGTATTTTGGATCGTTTGCTCCAGCCTTAAGGCCGGAGCAAATCATAAAACAGTATTGGGCTTTAGCCCGAAAAACAAATTGTAAATGAATTATTATAGTTTAAATAAGCAATCATCTGATGTTTCATTTAAAGAAGCAACAATTCTTGGCCAGGCTCCTGATAAGGGATTGTATTTTCCTGAAACAATACCACTGGTTGATAAAGATATTATCAGCAATATTGAAAACATCAGCAACGAAGAAATAGCTTTTCGTGTCATCAAGCCGTATATCGGAAATGAAATTGCTGATGATGAATTGTTTCGCATTGTTTCAGAAACGGTAAACTTTCCCATTCCGCTGGAGAAAGTAACTGATACGATTTCTTCACTTGAATTATTTCATGGTCCCACACTTGCGTTTAAAGATGTTGGAGCAAGATTTATGAGCCGTTGTTTAGGATACTTTGTAAATAACGGTCAGGCCGCTTTAAGTGGCCCGACTGGAAAAATCATTGTACTTGTTGCTACAAGTGGAGATACCGGTGGTGCTGTTGCTAATGGTTTTTATGATGTGGATGGAGTGGAGGTGGTAATTCTCTATCCTAGCGGTAAAGTAAGCAGTGTACAGGAAAAGCAGTTAACAACGCTTGGAAAAAACATTCATGCTTTAGAAGTAAACGGAACATTTGATGATTGTCAGCAAATGGTGAAACAGGCTTTTGCTGATGAAGAACTCAACAAACAGTTATTTCTTACCTCAGCAAACTCTATCAACGTTGCAAGATGGTTACCGCAGCAGTTTTATTATTTCTTTGCGTATAAACAATGGTTAAACACCCCTTCAGGGGATGGGGGCCAGCCACCAGTTATTTGTGTGCCCAGTGGCAACTTTGGAAATATCTGTGCAGGTGTGCTGGCACATACAAGTGGTTTGCCTGTTGAACATTTTATTGCAGCCTGCAATGCAAACGATGTGGTGCCACAGTTTATGCAGTCGCAAAACTATGCACCTAAGAAAGCTGTGGCAACAATATCCAACGCAATGGATGTGGGTAACCCCAGCAACTTCATCCGTATTCTTGAATTGTTTCACAACCAGTTTCCGCAGCTGAAAGAAAAATTCAGCAGTGTAAGTATTACTGATGGAGAAACAAAAGCAACCATGAAACGTGTATTTGATGAATATGGATACACCCTTGATCCGCATGGTGCAGTTGGCTTTCTTGCTCTTGAACGATATTTAAATGGTCATCCTTCAGCAAAAGGAATTATTCTTGAAACGGCGCATCCTGTTAAATTCTATGATGTGGTGGAGCCGGTGATAAATCAAACTGTTCCACTTCCTGAAGCTGTGAAGGAAATTATTGATCTGCCAAAGAAATCTTCTTTTATTGACGCATCTTACCAGCAATTAAAAGATTTTTTGAAAATGAACAGGTGATTTTTTTCATCAGCATGTTCTTTTTCGCTAAATTGAGCAGAGAGTTGTTTGCTGTACAAAAAGTACGCCATCAACTCTTTTTTATTAACACTCAAAATCAACTATGGACAGCGAACATCTGATACAAAATTATCAGACCGGCACTGCATTATTTGACGAAATGCAGTTCGACGGGCAGGTAAGGCTGCCCTATCAAAAGCTGGTTGAAACAATCCGTAATCACAGTATTGATGAGCTTCAGCTCAAACATAAGCTGGCGAGTGAGTTATTCATGAACCAGGGAATTACCTTTACTGTGTACAGCGATGATGCAGGTATTGAACGGATTTTCCCATTCGACATTTTGCCAAGAATTATTACTGCGGCAGAATGGGATCATATAGAAAAAGGAATTCAGCAGCGATTAAAAGCACTGAATTTATTTCTTAAAGACATTTATCATGAACAGCAGATTCTCAAAGACAAAATTATCCCTGCTGAATTGATTGCATCCTGTCCGCATTACCTGCGTGAAGTTTCCGGCATTGATGTACCGCATGATATTTATGTTCACATTTCAGGAATTGATTTAATCAGGGGAGAAGATGGAACATTTTATATTCTGGAAGATAACCTGCGTACTCCATCAGGTGTGTCATACATGTTGGAAAACAGGGAAGTAACCAAGCGCCTGTTCCCCGATCTTTTATCTCAGGCCAATGTGCGGATGGTGCAGAATTATCCGCTAATGCTGCATAACAACCTCATGGCTTTATCGCCACGTCCCGTTTCTAATCCAACAGTTGTATTACTAACACCAGGTGTTTTTAACTCGGCTTATTATGAACATACTTTCCTTGCAAGGCAAATGGGTATTCAGTTAGTGGAAGGGCGTGATCTGGTAATTGATAATCACAAGGTTTATATGAAAACCACCGCAGGGTTACAGCAGGTGGATGTAATTTACCGTAGAATTGATGATGAATTTATGGATCCCTTACTGTTCAGGCCCGATAGTATTCTTGGTGTTTCAGGTATCATGGGCGCTTACCGCAAGGGAACTGTAGCACTTGCAAATGCTGTTGGAAATGGTGTTGCAGATGATAAGGCGGTGTATGCTTATGTGCCCGCAATGATTAAGTATTATCTGAACGAAGATCCTATTTTGCCTAACGTACCCACATACCAGATGAGTATTGATGATGAACGGAAGCATGTGTTTGAAAACATGCACAAAATGGTGGTGAAACGTACAAACCAGAGTGGTGGTTATGGTATGCTCATGGGCAATAAAGCCAGCGATGAAGAAATTAATAAGTTTAAAAGAGAGATTGAAAAAAATCCGAGAGAATTCATTGCCCAGCCGATTATTAAACTTTCTACGGTTCCCTGTTTTATCGACGGAGAATTAAAACCACGCCATGTTGATCTGCGTCCTTATGCTCTTTGCGGGCCGGATGGTGTAAAAATTGTACCCGGTGGTTTAACAAGGGTGGCTCTCAAAGAAGGGTCACTTGTTGTAAACTCTTCGCAGGGAGGAGGAAGTAAAGATACCTGGGTGCTGGATTAGTGAAGTACGATGTAAGGGGTACGAAGTAAGATGTAAATCAAATTCGATCATTCAAAAAAAATTATAGCAAATGCTGAGCAGAGTAGCAGATTCAATGTTCTGGATGAACCGTTACATGGAGCGGGCTGAAGGGCTTTTGCGGGTTTTGTTAACCAACTATGCACTATCGCTTGAAAAAGGGCCGTATGGTGTACATTCATGGAAACCTGTTCTTGAATTATTTGGTAATCTTCAGGAAACTGAAATAAGTGCAATCGAGCATTCAGGTGTTGATGCACTTCAGCATCTTATTACCAGCCGGACAAATCCTAATTCACTTCGCAACGTTATTAATAAGGCACGGGAAAATGCAAGAGGAATGCAGGATCATATTACCAAAGAAGTGTGGGAAGAAGTGAATTATATTTATCATTCAGTTAATCAGTTAAGCATAGAAAAGAAGCTTGTTGGCGCTGATGCGTTACCAACTATTGACCGTTTGTTAAGGATGTGCTTAACCTATGTTGGCGTTACTGATACAACTATGCCGAGAGGGATGGGCTGGTGTTTTATGAATATAGGAAGGTTTATTGAACGAGGTGTGCTGACAACAGATGTTACTTACAAGCATTTTGAGCAGATCGGTTTTGATCTTGATAATGAGAAAGATATTTTATTCTGGCGAAACCTGTTATTATCCTTATCGGGTTACGAACTGCACATGAAATATTATTTAACCACTGCCAATAACAGTAACGTACTCCATCAAACAATATTTAACCGGTACTTTCCGAGGTCAGTTGTTTATTCATTAGGATGGATGGAAAGATACCTCAATGATATTCTTGAAGAAAATGATCCGCCTCAGAAGCAGATGTTATACAGGGAATTTGGGCGTATTTACAGCCGTGTGAAGTATGCTGATGAAAACTACGTTAAACAAGTTACATTGCAGAACTTTTTGCATGAAACGAAACTTGATATGCTGAAATTTTCAACTGTTTTAGGTCAACAATTTTTTTCGTACGCTTAGTCTAAACCAATCATGCCTGTTTTTCAGATACATCACGTTACAAAATACATATACAACCGCCCGGTAAAGGAAAGTGTAAATCAGGTGCGCATTTACCCGGTAGCTTCAGCCCAGCAGGAAATATTACAGCATGAAGTAAAGATCAGTTCCGATCCCGATCTGTTTTTCTTTATTGATTACTGGGGAAACCGTTGTGCCGATTTCAGCCTTATTGATGCACACACTTCATTAATTATTGACAGCAGGGTAGTGGTACGCACAATAGGGAAGGAAAAAGTTGAGCAGACTGTTAGCTATCTTGCCGATGTAAAAAAAGCAGTTGAATCTGATTTTCAGTTGTATGAACTTACACGTCCGGAGGAAATTAAATCGGTAAAAGCAATCAATTCCATCATTGCATCGCTTGATTATAAAAGCAAAACTGTAATGCAAATTGCCGAGGCCTGTTGTAATTATATTTTCAAGGAGTTTAAATACATTAAGGGAATTACTACAATTGAAACAACTGTTGATGAAATTCTTGATCACCGAAGCGGTGTGTGCCAGGATTTTGCCCATGTGTATTTACAGTTATTAAGAACAATAGGTATTCCAAGCAGGTATGTAAGTGGATATATCTGCCCTAATAAGAATGGCATGCGTGGTGAAGGGGCAACCCACGCATGGGTGGAGGTATGGATTCCCGGTCCGGGGTGGACTGGTATTGATCCTACAAATAATGTTTGGGTTACTATTGACCATGTGAAACTGGCTGTTGGCAGAAATTTTGATGACTGCACCCCATTGAAAGGAACTTTTAAAGGGGTTGCAAAACAAACACTGTCAGTTTATGTATCGGTAGGATATGAAGACGGGCATGTGTTTGAAGAGCTTCATGATGTGCAGATGTTTGTGTCTGAATCGGAAAAAGAAGCCGTTCGGCTGGCGGAGGAAGCAGCCCAGCAGCAACAGCAGCAATAAAATGGCAATTTTATAAAAAGATTTACGTTATTTATTCATCCAGCATCTGTAAAAACCATTGCTATGAAACAATTTTACTTCGATGATCACTCGCATATTGCTGAGGAGTTCAGAATTGGAGAAGAACATATTGTTCAGATGGCGAAACTCACTCATCACAAAATCAACTCATTCAAGCTTTCTTTAAACAACCAGGCTTATTGCATGAAAAGCAGCGACCTGCTGAACCTTATCAGGTCAACGTTGTTCAATTATATGAGCCCCGAACTGGTACTTTCGCACATTGGATTTTTTGAAGAAGAAGTAAGTAATTAGAAAAAAAATTTCTTTTTCATTGTTTATGATTTCAACTTTGCAATTCTTCAAAGCAGAGATTTGTTGTTATGCATGATATTGAACCTTTTTATAACTGGCGCCATATTTATATAAGTGATGAAGATGAACGTTCGCCTTTCTTTGGCCGGCAGTATTCTGAATTTGAATTTTCGCAAACTGTTTATAATTACTACATCCATCCACAGTGGGATGAATTCGGCAGCCGTACACTTTACCTGAAAATACTTGTGGCTGATTATATTGAAAAATATGCCATTATTGAACTGATAGGAGAGTGGAACGATGCTATTGAAAACGATGTTATGGAGCTGAAAAGAGAAGTGGTGGAAAAACTGATGGCAGAAGGAATTTATAAATTCATTTTTATTGCAGAGAATGTGCTCAACTTTCATGGCAGCACAAGGGATTATTATGAAGAGTGGTATGAAAACTGTGCCGATGAAAATGGCTGGGTGGTGGTTCTTAATATGCCCGAACAGACACAATACGATTTCAAAAAACTGAAACTGAACCGTTATCTGGAGCTGATGGAAATAGAAAACTGGAGAATATACAAGCCCTATCACCTGTTTAAAAAAATTGATGCAGAATTAAGTAAGCGGCTTGATGTATGATTCCCGGTTCTGCGGGAAAAATTAGTTTGACGTAAATAACACTTTCTGTTTTTTAAAAACGAGCTTTGTGCTATTGTATTAACCCTCTAAACTTTTGAATATGCCATACAAAAAATCAGTGTTTTTTCTGCTTATTACTTTTTGTACATCTGCATTGTTTGCTCAAAGTAACCTTGATGCTGCAACAGAAAATTCAACAGTAAGAAACACTTCGGCAAAAAATAGCAGTAACCCCGGAATGAATATTGTAAAATTCAACCTCATGGGTGCAGGTCTTAAGAATTATTCTTTCCAATACGAACGAGTAATTACAAAACATATTTCTTTAGCACTTGGTTTCCGTACTATGCCTTCAACGGGGATACCTTACAGTTCTGCATTTAAGAATGCTGTTGATGCAACCGATGCTAATACGATCAGTATGATTGATAAACTGCGTTTAAAAAATACAGCCATCACACCTGAAATACGTTTTTATGTTGGTAGGAAGGGATATGGGAAAGGATTTTATTTTGCTCCTTATTACCGTTACGCATCGTTTCATGCAGATAATGTACCGGTAGAATACTCTTCAGGTACAGGAGGCTCAAAAACTCTGAACCTGGTGGGAGATGTAAAAACTAATGCTGCCGGTTTAATGATTGGTGCGCAATGGAATCTTGGAAAATATGTAACCCTTGACTGGTGGATTATCGGGGCGCATTATGGCACTGTAAAGGGTACTTTAAATGGCATCCCTTCATCGCCCTTAACAACCGAAGAACAGAACGATATTAAACAAACACTTGATGATATAAGCCTGCCTGTAGGTAATATCCGTAATGAAGTTACAGCTAATAACGTGAAAGTAATTATTGATGGGCCATGGGCTGGTGTAAGAAGTGGTTTAACGCTGGGTGTAAGATTTTAGTAGTACTGATTCTCGTCATTGTTCGTATAAACATTGCAGTGATACCTGCATTTCAGCAATCAACGACTTTTCAAGATTTTTGAAACGTGGACTGTTTTTGTTTGTTCATCCCCTAAATTTGCAGCGGCTCTCTCAAAACTATTCGTTATGACGTTTAAACAAATGTTTACATCTTCCGTAGGAAAGAAATTGGTGATGGGTTTTACCGGTTTATTTCTCGTTTTATTTTTAATTGTACATGTTGGCTTAAATGCCTGTATATGGGCGAACGATGGCGGTGAAATGTTTAACAAAGGTGCCCATTTTATGGGGGCTAACTGGGTTCCCCGTTTATTAGAGGTTGGATTGTTCGCTGGTTTAATTCTGCACATCATCCAGGGACTTATGGTTGAATTTTCAAACCGCAGCAAACGTGCTATCAAATACGATGTTGCTTTTGGCAACAGGGGCAGCAAATGGTACAGCCGCAGCATGGGGCTCCTTGGTATTCTGATTTTAATTTTTTTAATATCACATCTTGCTCATTTCTGGATTCCCAACCGTTCGGCACAGGGCTTTGTAGGACTGGAAGGTGAAATTGATTTATACACAAAGATGAAAGATACCTTTACCGGCGATAGCTGGCAGGTAATGGTAACTATTCTTGTTTATGTTGTTGGTTGCATTGCTTTGGGATTTCACCTTGCTCATGGCGTACAGAGTGCATGCAGAACATTTGGCTTAAGTAATCCGAAATGGATTGCGGTTGTAAGCGCACTTGGCTATGCGTATGCAATTATTGTTCCTCTTATGTTTGCACTGATGCCTTTAAGTTTTCACTTTGGCTGGATTGACTAAATCCTTCATTGTTTGAACTGAAATTACTGTTACAAAAATTTTTAATTCTTAATAGAATAAAATGATAGATGCTAAAATCCCTGCTGGTTCGTTAGATTCCAAATGGACAAAGTATAAGTCAACCTGTAAGCTGGTTAATCCTGCAAACAAGCGCAGTCTTGAAATTATTGTTGTAGGTACAGGTCTTGCAGGTGCATCAGCCGCTGCTGCATTGGGCGAACTGGGATATAAAGTAAAAACATTCTGTTTCCAGGATAGTCCACGCCGTGCGCACTCAATTGCTGCACAGGGAGGTATTAATGCTGCAAAGAACTATCAGAACGATGGTGACAGCACATACCGTTTGTTTTACGATACCATTAAAGGTGGCGATTACCGTGCCCGTGAAGGGAATGTTCATCGCCTGGCCGAAGTAAGTGCCAACATCATTGACCAGTGTGTGGCTCAAGGTGTTCCTTTTGCAAGAGAATATGGTGGTTTGCTCAGCAACCGTTCATTTGGTGGTACACAGGTACAACGTACATTCTATGCTGCAGGTCAAACCGGTCAGCAGTTATTAATAGGTGCATATCAGGCACAGGAACGCCAGATTGCATTGGGAAATGTGGTTCAGTATTCACGTCATGAAATGCTGGATGTGGTGATGATTGATGGCAAAGCCCGTGGTATTATTGCACGCAATCTTGTTACTGGCGAACTGGAACGCCATTTCGGTCATGCAGTATTGCTTTGCACAGGTGGTTACGGTAATGTATTTTATCTGTCAACAAATGCCATGGGTAGTAACGTTACTGCTGCATGGAAAGCACATAAAAAAGGAGCATTGTTTGCAAATCCTTGTTTCACACAAATTCACCCAACCTGTATTCCTGTAAGTGGCGATCATCAGAGTAAGTTAACCTTGATGAGTGAATCGCTCCGTAACGATGGGCGTATCTGGGTTCCGAAGCAACAGGGTGATACACGCAAATCAATTGACATTCCTGAAGAAGAACGGGATTATTATTTAGAAAGAAGATACCCTGCATTTGGTAACCTCGTTCCCCGTGACGTGGCAAGCCGTGCAGCCAAAGAACGTTGCGATGCCGGTTATGGTGTAGGTACAAGCAAGCAGGCAGTATATCTTGATTTTGCCGCAGCTATTCAGCGTTATGGAAAAATTGAAGCCGGTAAACGTGGTATCGAAGCTGATGCTGAAACCATTACTCAAATGGGTAAGGATGTTGTGAAAGAAAAATATGGTAACCTGTTTGATATGTATGAAAAAATCACAGGCGAAAATCCATACGAAGTTCCGATGCGTATTTATCCTGCTGTTCACTATACAATGGGAGGATTGTGGGTTGATTATGAACTGATGACAACCATCCCCGGTTTATATTGCCTGGGTGAAGCAAACTTCAGCGATCACGGCGCAAACCGATTGGGTGCAAGTGCTTTGATGCAGGGTCTGGCTGATGGTTACTTTGTAATTCCTTATACAATTGGTAATTACCTGGCTGATGAAATCAGGACGAAAGCAATCCCGACTGATCATGCTGCATTTGCTGAAGCTGAAAGCAAAGTTCGTGACCGTATTCACATGCTCATGAATATCAAGGGTTCGAAAACAGTTGAAAGTCTGCATAAACGCCTTGGAAAAATTATGTGGGAAAAATGTGGTATGGCACGTAATGCGGAAGGTTTGAAACAAGCTATCAAAGAAATTCAGCAGTTGAAAAATGAATTCTGGAGCGATGTAAAAATCCCAGGCGAAATCAACGAAATGAACCCTGAGTTAGATAAGGCAAACCGTGTGGCCGACTTTATTGAACTGGGCGAGCTGATGTGTATTGATGCTTTGAATCGTGAAGAAAGCTGCGGCGGACACTTCCGTGAAGAACATCAGACAGAAGAAGGTGAAGCATTACGTCATGATGATAAATTTATGTATGTTTCAGCATGGGAAATGAAGGGCGAGCATGAATGGGAAATGCATAAAGAAGAATTGAATTATGAAGTGGTGAAACCAAGTCAGAGAAGTTATAAGTAATGCCCCCAACCCCTGAAGGGGAGCGAGATATACAGTTTGAATAAAAGGTTCTTTATAAATAATTTTAAACTTAAAAATCCCTAATAGGGGGATAGAGGTTAATATGGAACATCAAAACATAAATCTTAAACTGAAAGTTTGGCGTCAGAAAAACAGTACCGATAAAGGTGGTTTTGAAACGTACGATGTAAAAAATATTTCACAGGAAATGAGTTTTCTTGAAATGTTTGATGTGCTGAATGAGGAACTTATTGCAGAAGATAAAGATCCTATTGCCTTCGATCATGATTGTCGTGAAGGTATTTGCGGTATGTGCAGTATGTATATCAATGGCCGTCCGCATGGACCATGGGAAGCCAATACTACCTGCCAGTTGCACATGCGTGCCTTCAGCGAAGGAGAAACCATTGTGGTAGAGCCCTGGAGAGCAAATGCTTTTCCAATCATTAAAGATTTAATGGTTGACCGCACTGCTTTTGATCGTATTATACAGGCTGGTGGTTATATCAGTGTAAATACAGGTAATGCAGTTGATGCAAATGCTCTGCCAATTGAAAAAGCAAAAGCAGATGCTTCGTTTGCAGCAGCAGCCTGTATTGGTTGTGGAGCATGCGTTGCTGCTTGTAAAAACTCTTCGGCTATGTTATTTTTGAGTGCAAAAGCCGCTCATCTTAATTTGTTACCACAGGGCCAGCCCGAACGTAAAACAAGGGTAATGAACATGGTTGCACAAATGGATAAAGAAGGTTTTGGAGCATGTACAAATACTGGTGCTTGTGAAGCGGTTTGTCCCAAAGAAATTTCCATTACAAACATTGCACGTTTAAATCTTGATTATACCTGTGCTGGTTTGGTATCGGACAAATAAACAGAGAAAATTTTTCTTATTATAGCCCCAGCACTATTGCCGGGGCTTTTTGTTGGTTGTAAGTTTTATAATTGCCAAAGCCAAGCATTGTGTATGAGTTGATTCAGTAAGGTTACAATACCAAAAAAAGATGTAAAACAGCACTTCAATAACGTTTCTGTTGGTGCAGGAAAGAGTAACTTAGCAGTTTGATTTATGAATTTGTTTGCTGATGTACAGAAAGATATTGCTGATATTGTTTTTGATTAATAGTTTGCTTTACCCCCATTTACACGCACAAACAACTATTGAGAAAAATTTTTTAAATCCTCCTGCATCTGCTAAGCCCTTGGTTTCATGGTACTGGCTAAATGGAGTTGTATCAAAAGAAGGAATTACTGCCGACCTTGAGGTTATAAAGAAAACAGGCATTGGAGGTGTTTACCTAATTCCTGCTGCTGATACTTCTTCTTCAAATCTCTTTCATCCTTCTATAAATCAGTTTACGCCTGCTTTTTGGTCAATGGTGAAATTTGCCATGCAGGAAGCAAAGCGTTTAAACCTTCAGCTTGAAATGAATCTGAATGCCGGATTTTCTTTAGCTGCCGGGAAATGGATTACACCAGAACTGTCGAAGCAGAAATTAGTCTGGAGCAAGACTTATATCAAAGAAGGCGACACGAATAAGATTAATCTGCTGCAACCAGAGGATTTTAATAATTACTATAAAGACATTTCTGTTTTTGCTTATCCAGCAAATTGCATCAATGCTTTTTGCGAAGTGATTCCTGTACCCAAAGTAACTTCAAGCAGCGGTTCAAAAGTATCATTTCTTGCATTCCGTCATTTTGGAAAAGAACTATTCACGAGTGATTCATCATGCTGGATACAGTATAAATATCCGCAGGCTTATACCTGTCGTTCTGTTAAGATCTGTACCGGTGGGAAAAATTTACAGGCCGTGAATCTGCTTGTACAGTCAAGCGATGATGGAAAAAAATTTACTACTGTTTCAAGGCTTGAAGTCCCGTATCATAACCGGCAGGATAATGAACTGGAAGTTACCTATGCTATACCTTCCACAACAGCAAAATATTATCGTTTTGTTTATGAGAAAGAAGTAACCGAACCTGGCAAACAACATATCGGTGTAAATGAATGGAAATCTTCTCTTCAATTATCTGGTATTCATTTAAGTGATGAACCTGTTATTCATCAATACGAATCAAAGAATGGTTCTATATGGAGCTTCAGCAAAAATACAACTGAAGAGCAGGTGCCTGTTGATGCTGCTGTTCCACTGAAAAGTATTCTGAACATAACTGATAAAATGGATGCTGAAGGAAACCTTAACTGGACACCTCCTGTTGCGGGTGATTGGGTGATAGTACGTATGGGACATACATCAACTGGTTGTACAACTAATTCAGAAGGGAAGGGTTGGGAACTTGAATGTGATATGTTTAATGCCGATGCAGTTAAACTGCAGTTCAGTAACTGGTTCGTAAAAGTATTTTCGCAAACAAATCCTTTACCTGCAAAGGAAGTGTTGAAGCATCTGCATGTCAGCAATTGGGAATGTGGAAGCCAGAACTGGAGTAATAATTTCCCTGCAGAATTTAAAAAACGCAGAGGGTATGATCTCATGCCATACCTGCTTGTTATGGCTGGTGTGCCGGTACAGGATGCTGCAACTTCTGAAAAGATATTGTACGATGTACGAAAAACCATTGCAGAACTTGTTAATGATGTTTTTTATACTGTAATCAAAAATGAAGCACGTATAAAAGGTTTTAAAATAAGTCCTGAAACTGATGCGCCTTTAATGCTGGGCGATGGGTTATTGCGTTATAAACATGCTGATTTTCAAACAGGTTCTTTTTATCTTACTAATGGGGAAAATGACAGACTAAACGATATCTCTAATGCAGTAAGTGACGCTCATATTTATGGCAAGAAAATAATAGAGACTAACTTGTTTAAAACAGAGCAGCATGTATTGAATGATTCTGTAAATGGGTTAAAAATAAACGTTGACAGAATTTTTGCTCTTGGTGTAAACAGAGTTGTAGTAAATACTTTTGTACATAATCCTGACCCAAGTTCTGAGCTGGATAGTATGGAAATATACTACCGGTATAATGAGAAATGGCAGAAGCAAAACAAAGAATGGATTGATTATTTAGCCCGCTGCCAGGCTTTGCTGCAAATGGGAAATCCTGTTGTTGATATTGCTGTATTTACCGGTGAACGATTGCCACGACGTTCCTTATTGCCCGGCACGATTGTGAATACATTGCCTGGATTTTTCGGAAATAAGGAAATAGAAGATGACAAGAAAAATTTAACAAATCGGGCTGATCCACTAAATGGTTACAGTTACGATTCATTTAGTCCGGATGCGTTGCTGATGATGAAAGTTAAGGATGGGAGGGTGGTACTACCTGGTGGAGCAACTTATGCAGTACTTGTGTTCCCTGATGATTATCCGATGAATTCTAATAGCCATTCTATGTCGTTAGTAGTAGCAAGAAAAATATTGCAGTTGCTGAATGATGGGGCAAAGATTATTATGAGTAGGGATTATACGTTGGGTACAGGAATGAATGACAGTAACAATGAATTGAAAAATATTATAAATGAGATTCTGAAGCCGGGCAAAAAAGGAACACTGGCACTCACACCTTTTACTGATGCTGATTTCAGCAGACTTGGTGTTGAAAAAGATGTTGTAATTGAAACGGAAACAGATCATTCACTTGCCTGGGCTCACCGTAAAATAAATAATGAAGAAATTTATTTTATCGCCAATCAAACAAACACCTCTCAGCAGTACACGATTGAATTCAGAGATGGTAAAGGCATGTATTTAGAACTGTGGGATTCTTTCTCTGGAAAAATCAGCGATGGGAGTTTTGGATATGCAGGAAATAAATTTACTATAGGCTTACCTGCCGGGTTTTCCTTTTTTTACATATTTCGTAAAGATTATAATAAAAACTTTACGAAAACAGGAACCCCTGCAGGAGAAAAAAATAATTTGTTTTAATGTTGAATAATTACGGTATTAATTATAATTCATTTTCAAATTCAGTTTATTTCTTCGCTCTTTTTTAAAAGGCAAAATGAACCATCAGTTTTTTTTGTTCCTGTATTTTTTGTTTACTTTGGGATTGTTGAAGTATTTATCTGCATCCTGTGCATCGTCCTGTAGTTCTTCCAGCGGTACATCAATAAGCTGAAGTTGTATCTGTTTCAGATCTGTTTTCAGCTTGGTTGTTTTCTGAATAATATCGGGGTCTTTTTCACCAATTAATGCGTTTTCCTGTAGAATATATTCCAGTCTTCTAATGCTTGTACGTACTAATGATACTGAGTTCTGATCGTTTACTTTATTGGGCGATACGGCCTCCTTTACCGGTACAAGTGTAACACCAACTGCCGGAAAAATGCGACCGAGATTTTTTTGCTGATCGCTTGCTGAAGTGCTTAAAACTGTTCCCGCCAGCGCTGATGATGAAGCTGTCATATCAAACGCTATTCTTGAATTTTTTGTTTTCCTGATTTTTTTATCAAGAGTGCGGAACGTGTATTTTAATATCTGAATATATCTTTTATAATCTGTTACTACCTTATCGTATTCCTGTTTTTTCAATGGATAATTAATTGCTTCATGTACAACAAGACGTACGATGGCGCTATCCCTGTTTCTGAACTTATCAGAACCGGTAAAAAGGAGTTTCACAATTTTTACTTTTCCTGAATCAGAATCTTTTACAAAATCATACGGTGCGCTCCATGCAAATTCATCCCCACACTTCGTGATGGGTGATGTTGTTTTTATCGGTATGCTGCTTTCAAAATTGAGGATTTCGATTGGGAAATTTCCGTTTTCGCAACTAAGCTGAAAACGGATACTGTCGCCTTCATCTACATGTACTGTATTGGAAACCGAGGGCCTTATTTTTGACGGAATAATTTCTGTATTAAAGAAAACAATAGTGAATGAAGTGTCAATCCGTTCTTTTGGATTGTTCAGGTTTTGAACACCAAGCTGAACTTTATATTCTGCATCATATTTCAGTTTGCCTGAAAGGAAATAAGATTTATCTGCCTTGAAAGTAAGTAAGCCATTATCCTTATTGATTCGTAATCCAAGCGGTGAGTTTTTTAAAAACCAGTAAAAGTTTTTCTGATCTTTATTTATTTCAAGTTTATAGTTAAGCGAACTGTCAACATGTACTGTAAAGTACGGATTAAGATTGCGGATGCGCAGCAGAGTGTCTGCTATATTGCTGATGATGATTGTGTCTTTTGTTTCCTGTGCTTTTAGCTGTTGTAATGCAAGTAAAAGCAAAAAAAATGTACCTATCTTTTTCATACTAATAGTTGCGAATATACTCATTGTCAGTTGAAACACTTGTTGTTTTAACAAAAAATCCCGGCGTAAATACACCGGGAGTAAAACCAAAACCAACTTGCTATAATCAAGCAAAATTTTTATTTACTGAATTGAAATCTGTTTTACAGGTTCTTTTACTTCAACTGCTTTGGGCAATAATAATTTTAACAGACCATCTTCATATTTTGCCTGAATAGCTTCAGCATTGATCTTATCATCAATTGTAAAGCTGCGTTTGAAGCTTTGATAATTAAATTCTCTACGTACAACTTTTACATCTTCACTCTTCATTTCTTCTTTCTTTTCATAACCAACTGTAAGAAGACCTTTGTCAACAGTAATTGTAAAATCTTCTTTGTTACGGCCGGGAGCATTTAATTCAAGATGATAAGCATCTGCAGTTTCAACAATATTTACAGCAGGTGTAAACAGGTTGTTGACTGTTTTACCAAAAGCTGGTAATTCATTAAAAAATTCATCAAAGAAAGTGTTGATGTTTTTTTGAACCGGGTTGTGAACTTTTACCAATGTCATAGTATTAATTTTTATTGTTTATAATTTGGTATAGCTTCATCAAACCATATTCCATTCATTTTTTTACGACATCTGTTCCTATTTTGCGCTTTTTATGCGACAAAAAGTCAACTAATTGCAATTTAATGTGACATAATTTCTTCTTTTGATTGCTGTTGCAACTTTTATTTTAATTTTGATGCTTATCAAAAAAATAATCAACTATGTATCCAGCAGAAATAGTTCTCCCAATGAAGGAAGAAATGATCGAAGGTGGCTTCGATGAATTATTAACTCCCGAAGCTGTTGATGCAGCTCTGACTCAAAAGGGAACAAGTTTAGTTTTTATCAATTCAGTTTGCGGTTGTTCAGCAGGAAGTGCAAGACCAGGTGTATTAATGGCTGTTAATAACAGTGGAAAGCGTCCGGATCAACTGTTAACCAGTTTTGCAGGTTTTGATACAGATGCAGTGAAAAAAATCCGTGAACATCTGTTGCCTTATCCTCCAAGTTCACCATCAATTGCTTTGTTTAAAGATGGCCAGTTGGTGCATTTTATCGAGCGTCATAATATTGAAGGCCGACCTGCACAAATGATTGCACAAAACCTCATTGGTGCATTTGAAGAGTATTGCAACTGATAAAATATAACTCAGCAGATGATCCCCGGTTCAAAAGCCGGGGATTTTTTTTATTGTTCATTTTGTTCTTAGATTGTGTACTCATTAAATCATCAATAATAAACGAACAGTATGAAAACCCGCAGGCAGTTTTTGCAATCAGCCGGTTTATTATCCGCAGGATTAGTAATTGATCGTTCAAGGCTTTTTGCCGGAAAGCAATCTGCATTTGAATCAAACAGGCCACCTATTGCAGAAAGGAAATTTACCAGTAAATCAGTAGAAGAAACGATCCTTCGTATTAAAAAGCAAATCAGCAATCCCGAACTGGCATGGATGTTTGAGAACTGTTTTCCCAATACACTTGACACAACAGTTGACTTTGAAATCATCAATGGTAAACCTGATACCTATGTTATAACAGGTGATATTGATGCAATGTGGCTGCGTGACAGTACTGCCCAGGTGTGGCCTTATCTTTCGCTTATTAAAAATGATAAGCCATTGCAGGAACTGATTAAAGGGGTAATTAACCGGCAAACAAAGTGTATTCTGCTCGATCCTTATGCCAACGCATTTTATAAAGATGTAAATAAAGTGAGTGAATGGAAAAATGATCTCACTGCCATGAAACCGGGAATACATGAGCGTAAATGGGAAATCGACAGTTTGTGTTACCCAATCCGTCTTGCACATGGATATTGGAAAGAAACGGGCGATACGACTGTTTTTGACGGCGACTGGAAGCAGGCTATGCGGCTTGTTTTGCAAACATTTAAGGAGCAGCAACGCATAAATAGTCGTGGGCCATATAGTTTTCAACGTTCAACAGCGTGGGCCACAGATGGTGTGCCGTTAAGCGGCTATGGCTATCCTGCAAAGCCCAATGGTATGATCTGTTCTACATTCAGGCCAAGCGATGACAGCACTCTTTTTCCATATCTTATTCCGAGTAATCTGTTTGCAATAGAAGTGTTGGGCAAACTATCCACTTTACTTTCATTGCCGGCATTGAATGATACAAAGCTTGCACTTGAAGCAAAGCAGTTACAGAAGCAGGTAAGCAAAGCCTATTTACAGGATGGAATTATCAATCATCCCAAACTTGGCCGTATCATTGCTTTTGAAGTAAACGGTTTTGGAAGTTTTCATTTAATGGATGATGCAAATGTTCCTTCCTTGCTTTCGTTACCATATTTAGGCGCAGTAAAAGCAAATGATCCGCTTTACCTGAATACAAGAAAAGTGGTGTTGTCAGAAAATAATCCATTCTTTTATAAAGGAAAGGTTGCAGAAGGAATTGGCGGTCCGCATACAGGGTTTGATACCATCTGGCCAATGAGCATTATTTTACGTGGAATTACAAGTATTGATGAGAAAGAAATAAAGCACTGTATTGATATGTTGTTGCATACACATGCGGGCACGGGATTTATTCATGAATCTTTTCATAAAGATGATGCTTCAAAATTTTCACGAAAGTGGTTTGCCTGGGCGAATACACTGTTTGGAGAATTTATTCTTGAAACATCAGAAAAAAATCCTTCTTTACTGAAAAGCTGAAAAGAGCTGTGCGTGATTTCACATTTCAATACAGGATTTTAACCTATCATTGCAACTCAAATCAAGAACATGTATCCTAATTTATATTATTTCTTCAGGGAAGTGTTCGGAGCAGCTCCGGCATGGCTTAAGTTTTTAAACTCTTTTGGTTTTTTTGTTGCCATTTCCTTTATTGCTGCTGCTATTGTTCTTACAAAAGGTTTACAACGTAGAGAAAAACAGGGCTTTCTTCAACCAAAAGAAGAAAAACGGGTTTTTGGTAAACCCGCAACACCTTCGGAAATTATATTTAATGCCCTGATTGGTTTTTTGATGGGATACAAAATTATTGGCGCTTTTTTGAGTGCTGGTAATGAAGGAATTGATCCGCAATCGTTCATATTTTCATCGCAGGGAAGCTGGGGAGCAGGTATTTTACTTGCCTTATTGTTTGGAGGAATGCGTTGGTACGAAAAGAATAAGCAGAAAACCACTAAACCCGAAGAACGAATGGTTCGTATATGGCCGCACGAACGGGTAGGTGATATGACTGTTATGGCGGCTGTTTTTGGATTCGGTGGTGCAAAAATTTTCCATAACCTCGAAAACTGGAATGAGTTTGTAGCCGATCCAGTGGGCTCGCTTCTATCTTTCAGCGGTCTTACATTTTATGGTGGTTTAATTTTCGCTGCAGCAGCTATTATTATTTATGCAAAACGAAAAGGTATTTCAATTCGCCATCTTGCTGATGCTTTTGGCCCGGCAATGATGATTGCATATGCTATAGGACGGATAGGGTGTCAGGTGGCTGGCGATGGTGACTGGGGTATTCCTAATAGCGCTTACGTTACTGATTCAAATGCAATAGTTCGCCTGGCAGAACCTGGCGAATTTGAAAAGGCATTGCAGAATAATAAACCTTATCTTGAACGGGAGTTTAATGGTGTTACAGATATTAATCATATACCATCGGCTTCATTTAAAGCACCTTCCTTTTTACCTGTATGGATGGTTGCATATACTTATCCTCATAATGTAAACAGTATGGGTGTAAGATTACCGGGATGTGATGAAGAAGAGCATTGTAATTACTTGCCATTACCTGTTTTTCCAACTCCGTTTTATGAAACTATTATTTGCCTGATCTTTTTTGGGGTGCTTATTTATGCCCGGAAAAGAATAAAACTTGCAGGCGGGTTAGTGTCGCTCTATCTTGTTTTAACCGGAATTGAACGGTTTTTTATTGAAAAAATAAGGGTGAATACGAAATATCATGATCTTCCTTTTCAACCAACTCAAGCCGAGTTAATTTCAATTGCTTTGATTATTTTAGGTATTACACTTTATTTCGTGAGCAAAAACAAAGCAAAGACTGAAGCAAAATAACATTACTGAATCCTAATAGCAAGGCTCCATTTCGGAGCCTTTTTTGTTTCTGTTTATCTGTAGATCCCTCCTTTCTTACTTAAACATCTCTTTGTGAGTAACAGATTTTTGCCAAAGCCGTCTCAATAAGCTCAAAATAGAATAGAAATAATTATTAAAAAAGCAACGGACTTACTGGAAACCGGCTATCCGTTTGAAAAGCCATTCAACACAAAACAATGTACTATGCAAGACATAGAACCTAATTTTGGCATGTAATATTAAAAAACGGGTACTATTGTCCATTAAACCAAACATTAACAAACCGAAACAAAATGAAGAAGTTATTTTTCTTACTCACAGTTTTGCTGACCTTTTCATCAGCTTCGTTTTCCCAAAATCTTTCAAAAGTAACGGGCAAGGTAACTGACGAGTTACAGAAGCCCGTACAGGGAGTTACTGTTTCACTTTACAAGGCAAAGGATACGCTTTTGGTTAAGGCATCTTTATCAGCAAGTGACGGTGCTTTTGTGTTTGAATCAGTGAAAGATGGAGCTTACCTGCTGATAGCATCATCTGTTGGGTACAAAAAAATAATTTCTGAAGTTTTGCATATCAGGGATGGTGCCGATACAAAAGTGCCAGCCCTGGTTATGCTTCCTGAATCGAAGAACATGAAGGAACTTGTAATTACTGGTAAAAAGCCTCTGTTTGAACAAAAGGCCGATAAGCTGGTAGTAAATGTTGACGCATCGCCAACCAATGCGGGAGCTAATGCTCTTGAAGTACTTGAAAAATCACCAGGCGTTTCTGTTGATAAAGATGGAAATATCAGCTTAAAAGGAAAAACAGGTGTACAGGTGTTTATTGATGGCAAACCCGCCTATTTATCGGGCACCGATCTGGTGAATTATCTCCGCAGCCTACAGGGAGTACAGTTAGATCAGATTGAAATTATGACGAACCCTCCTGCAAAATACGATGCAGCAGGTAACAGCGGCATTATCAATATTAAAACCAAAAAAACAAAACAGTTTGGCTATAATGTAACTGTTACTGCTGGCTATTCGCAGGGAATTTATGCAAGAAATAATCAGAACATCACGTTCAATTACAGAAAAAATAAGCTTAACCTGTTTGGAAACTACAGCCGCTATGAAAGAAATCATTTTCAAAACCTTTCAATTCAACGCAAATTTTCGGATGAAGGGACAAAAGAAGTTCTTTCAAAATTCGACCAGGTATCAAAAATGCGTAACATCGGAACATCGAATAATGCAAAACTTGGTGCCGATTATTATATAAGTAAGAAAACAACAGTTGGCGCAGTTGTAAACGGGTTTTACAACCCCGGTGTTTTCAGGAATGAAAGTGACATAAATATTTCGGATGCAAGTGATGTATTGATGAGCAAAACCTATGCAAAATCTGAAAGCAGGAGTACGTGGAAAAATTTCAGCGGTAATCTTAATTTCCGCCATCAGTTCGACAGCACCGGTAAGGAACTGACTGCTGATCTCGATTATATTTATTACAATGCGCCCAATAAACAAAACATCAGCAATTATTATTTTGATGCTTCAGGAAATCCGCTGATGTTCCCCGATACTTTGTATGGTAATCTGCCACAAACAATCAATATTTACAGCGCAAAAGTTGATTATGTTCATCCATTAAAGAAAGGTGCAAAATTTGAAGCCGGTTTTAAAACCAGTTTTGTAGAAACAGATAACAATGCTGTGTACGACAGTTTAATTAATAACAAACTCGTTCGTGATTACGGCCGCAGCAATCATTTTGTTTATGATGAAAATATTAACGCAGCTTATGCAAACTACAGCCGCCCGTTTGGTAAAAAAGTAACAGGTCAGTTCGGGTTGCGCCTTGAAAATACAGTTGCTCATGGCGATCAAAAAACAACCGGAGAAAAATTTACTTTAAATTATACAAAGTTATTTCCAACTGCTTATGTGCAATATGCAGTAAATGAAAAAAATAATCTGAGCTTAAATTATGGTCGCCGTATTAACCGACCCGATTATCAAAGTCTGAATCCTTTTGTAGAGTTTTTAGACCGATACACTTTTGAATCAGGCAATCCATATCTGAAGCCAGAATTCAGTCATAATATTGAAATGAGTTACACTTACAACAATTTCATTACAGCTACTGTAAACTTCACCAAAACGAAGGATATTATTCAGCAGGTATTGGAACAAAACGAGCAAACCAATCAAACCTATGTACGTACGGCCAATATAGCTAAACGTCAGCAGATAGGTATTGCAATAAGCGCTTATAAACAGATAAAAAGTTTTAGTGGCAATATTTATATAAATGTTTCAAATAACAAATTCAATGGAATTGTAAACAACACCTTTGTTACTATTGAAGGAACAACTGCTATGTTTAATGCTTCTGCATCATACAAATTCAAGAAAGGATGGAATGCAGAAATCAGCGGTTTTTACAGAACTGCAACACCTGAGGGTGTATTTCGCATCGGCTCTTTTGGAACAATGAATGCCGGAGTAAGCAAAACCTTACTGAAGGAAAAAGCAACCTTGCGTTTGAATGTAAGAGACGTATTTTGGAGCCAGAAATTTAAAGGCGATATTCAGTATGGAGCTGTTAATACACAGTTTCAGCAATATGGCGATTCGAGGGTGGCATCCATCACATTTACTTACCGCTTCAGCAAAGGCAAAGTAAACAGCAACAACCGTCGTAAAGCAGGTGGAGCAGGCGATGAGCAGAACAGGGTTAAAGGCGGCGGTGAAAATTAGTCATTTCACAATTTAGCACATATTCTCATGTTGATTGTCGACCCCGGTTTCTACCGGGGTTTCTCCTTTCAAAAATTTCCGGTTCAGTTGAAAAGATAAAAGCGAACAAGTACATTTGTACCAAACTTCAACAACAAAAAATTACTACAAAAAATAACCAGTTATGCCTTCGTTTGATATAGTTAGTAAAGTAGATGCACAGGCGTTGGATAATGCCGTAAACGTTACAACAAAAGAAATTACCAACAGGTTTGATTTTAAAGGGAGCCATGTGGTAATTGATCTGAACAGAAAAGAATTTAAGATCAGTATTGAGGTGGAAGATGAAATGAAACTCCGCCAGTTAGTTGATGTGCTTATCAGCAGAGCTCATAAGCAGGGTATTGCTCCCGAAGCTTTTGATCAGGGCAAGGAACCTTATCAAAGCGGAAAGCTGGTGAAGCAGGAAATATTTGTAAGAAACGGTATTAAGCAGGAAGATGCCAAGAAGATTGTAAAGCAGATTAAAGACAGTGGCCTGAAGGTGCAGGCATCCATTAATGATGATATTGTGAGGGTAACAGGAAAGAAAATTGACGATCTACAGGAAGTAATTCAGGCATCCAAAGGATGGAACCTCGGAATTCCGCTGCAGTATGAGAATATGCGTTCATAAACTGTTTACAAAGCCCGTTTTTCGGGCTTTTTTTGTGCATTACAGGGTGCGGAACTGGTGCATATCAAACAGTGTAAAAATTTGGAACCGGTTATTTTTTAATTGTAGATTTATATCACAATACCGCAGAAAGTTTTAGTAAAATAAAATGAGAAAGCGGACGGAGCAGCGGAAATCCTTAAAAAGATGAAGCTGATTCCAGGAAGCACTGGGTTAGTTAGTATAAAAGCGAAAGCAGATATAAGGATTAATTTGGTGCTTCTTTTTTTATGCTTACCCGGCGAGGCAGGTCAAAAATCATTTGGCTGTAAGGGCTGTAACCCTTAATTTTGCGGCTTCATTTAAAAAAATAATAATGCACGGCCAAATCCGTGCTGAAAACTCCCAGAATATGAAAAAAGAACTTCATCCGGCAAATTACCGCTTTGTAGTGTTTAAGGACATGAGTAATGGCTATTCATTCTTAACCCGTTCAACTGCCCCTTCAAAAGAAACAGTTAAATGGGAAGATGGCAATGAGTATCCGCTCATTAAGTTAGAAATTTCGAGTACCAGTCATCCTTTCTTTACTGGTCAGAATATCCTGGTTGATACTGCCGGACGTATTGATAAATTCAAGAAAAAATACGCTAAGAAATCATAAGCCGAAGAAGGGTTGGAGTGCTTCAAGCGACTAAAAATTATAAATGCTCAAAGCGGGAATTTTTCCCGCTTTATTTTTGTGAAAATGTGTGATCGAACGTGTTATAGTTTTTTCTTGGTTACTCTGTTCTTTCAGGTAACTTCCTGTACCGTCAGCAAAGATACCCGTCGCAATGAATTCATTCAGTTGCAGAAAGGAAAAATAAAAGATGATACCAGTTTTGTTTACACGCTTCCTTATGAAGCAGGAAAAAAACACAGAATGGTACAAGGTTACTTCAGCCATTTCTCACACAAAAATAGGGCTGCTCTTGATTTTAAAATGAAGAGGGGAACCATCATCTGTGCTGCACGGGGTGGAGTAGTGGTACGTGTTAAACAAGATAGTAACAAGGGCAGACTGAATAAAAAATATCGTCCTGATGGTAACATGGTCATCATTCAGCACAACGATGGATCAAGAGCCGGTTACTGGCATTTAAAACAAAACGGAGCGATGGTAAAAGTAGGTGATACAGTTGTACAAGGTTAGCCCATTGCATACAGTGGTAAAACAGGCTATACAGCTTTTCCTCATCTTCATTTCATTGTATGGAAAAGTTCTTCAGCAGGATGGCAGCAGGTGGCAACAAGATTTCAAACGGTAAGAAGAATAACATTCCTGCGGCCATTACGAAAATATAAACGACCCGGCAATAAGTAATTATGAAATTTCCTGCCCATAATTTTAATTTTTTCATTCAATTCGTCGATATTCGGTTTTAAATAACACACATGCAACGGATTTGCCTGTTTCCCGGAACCTTTGATCCAATTACAGTTGGCCATCTCGATATCATTTACCGTTCACTTGATCTGTTTGATAAACTTTATATCGGTATCGGGCGCAACTCAGGTAAAGTGCCTATGTTCAGCGAAGAGCAAAGAATAGAGTGGGTGAAAGAAATTTTTAAAGATGAACCGAGAGTGGATGCAATTGTGTACGAAGGATTAACAGTCGACTGCTGTAAAAAAGTTGATGCAAAGTTTATTTTGCGTGGTATCCGTTACGTCAACGATTTTGAATATGAAAAAGCGATTGCTGATATGAACCGCAGTCTTGATAAAGACATTGAAACAATTTTTCTTACCTGTTTACCACAATATACTTCGGTAGCGTCCACACTTGTGCGTGATGTAATACGCAACGGTGGCGATACATCTCAGTTCTTACCCAAAGTTGTAAACAACACCATTCTTAAAAAATCATTTTAATAAACCCAGCACATCTTTAACCGAAGGAAACGTATTGTTCATATACTCTTTCAGATCTTTCTTTTTCACCCATCTTGTTTCGGTAATGTCTTCTTCTGTTTGCGGAATAATGTTCTGCACGCCTTTAATCTTCATCTTATACCAATGCGAATCTTTGAGGATGTGCTTACCAAACTCATTGTAAGTATGATAAGTAATAGTCAGCAGTTTTTTTAGCTGTATATCTTTTAAGCTGGTTTCTTCTTCCACCTCACGTACTGCACATTGTTCAATGGTTTCACCTTTATCTAATTTACCCTTGGGTAAATCCCATTTTCCTCTTCTGAAAATCAGCATCACTTCCGCTTTTTCATTTTCCACCAAACCACCTGCAGCAGTTACCTGTGTAAAATGTTTAAAGAATGCTTTCTTCAGCTTCTCAAGATCGGCATCTAATAAAACACCGGCATGAAATTCTTCTTTTGCAATTTCGTGCAGCAGCGATTTAATGGCGTTGTTATTGATTTCATCAATAAAAACAGCATCGGGGTGATGCATGTATTCACGAATAGTATCATCCACCTCGTTACAGAGGAAGACCGGTTTCTCGCCAAAATAGATTTTGATGTACATAAGTAAATTTCAAATTTCGGATTTCTAATCTCAAATTTGCGCCATGACAAATGAACAAGCCGTAGCTGAAAAGCTGTTACAAGTTAAGGCCATCCGTTTAAATGTAAAAGAACCTTTTACATGGGCAAGCGG
>APMI01012138.1_pt1 | contig 77648 bp, 76 predicted proteins | sample 667938 | NCBI WGS metagenome assembly APMI01 (sample SAMN01084076, study PRJNA167559) | wastewater metagenome | biome: Wastewater | place: Denmark: Ejby Moelle, Odense | collected 2011-11-28 | reverse complement strand
CCCTATTTCGACGGTGTCACGCACCTTAACAAGCAATCCATTTTCGCTCTGCTGATTTGCATGCACCTTCCATTTCTCGCCGGGGCTGCGACCATCTCGCCTGAAGCACTTAGCTTGAGCACGCGAGACTCGGCGCCTCGCGTGCTCGCGACTCACTCTGTGTTCAGTCATGGGTCGATGGCGGCCGCACCTCTAGAACTTCCAGTTGCCGTGTTTCGTCATCCCGCGTGACCCACGAGATCGTCGCTCCCGGACTGAGGCCAAGCAGGGCAACACCTACTGGGGTGAGGACAGAGATCCGCCCTTCTTCGATGTTGGCATTTTCCGGGTAGACCACAGACACTGTATGCTCGCGAGCCATGTCCAGATCACGGTAGGTCACCCCACTTCCAATCGTGACGACATCATCACGCATCTTGTCCGGAGCAACCAGCTTCGCACGCGCGATCTCGTCGATCAGGCGCTCGCCAACCTCAGGGGAGCGCCTCATCACAGAGGCAGCCAGAGCCTCGAGTCGGCCGACCAGAGTCTTGTCCAGATGGATCTTTGGCAGCCGCGTTGATGCAGAGTTGGAAACCTTTGTCATGTTCGTGTCTTTCTCGGTTGTCATGTTTTAGGGGATCTCGAGAGCCCCAACGTTTTGCCTCTTGGACGTGTCTCAGGCTTGGTTTCTCTCGACAGTGAGTAGATGCACGCGGCGGAAAGTCCCGTCCGCCTGAAGGAATGGAACACGAGTGTCGACTTTCATGCCGATCAAGGTTGCACCCAACAGAGACCCGACGTGAATGCCGATGTCTTCCTCGGCAAATTCGTCGTAATGGAAAAGTCGTCCCGTCTGTCGCTCCTCGTCATCGATTGCATAGGTGACACGTGAGCCTCCGGTGGCTGCCTTGGGATCCATCTTGCCATCGTCCAAAACCGTCGCGTACAGCAACTTCATGCCGAGCAATCTGGCCAGCATCTCGAATGCGCCGGTGCCGATCATTTCCGCACGCTGAATGTGATCAACCAAAGCACGACGATCTGCTTTCGTCAGCACACAGGTAGCGGCATGCTGGCAGAGGTTTGCATACCCAAATGTGTCGCCCGTTAGGCGTCTTTCGCTGGTCATAGTCATGCTTGTTCCTCAGGCGGAAATGCCGCCGTGGTTTCAAATCAGTTCAGGTTGTTGTGAAAAACCCGGAGCAGCGACTGCGCGTGCACGCGCTCAAACCGCCCCGGGCAGGGGGCGGTTTTGCAGAAAAATCCGAAGGATGTCCGAAACGAAACTCATCTGGTTACCGTGGAAGTCATGGCCGGAGAAGTCAACTGGTGGCTTGTGGTTCGGATTTCGGCATGGATTCCGGTTCGTGGTTTGCGCCCCGCTCGGCAATCACCACTTCCCTAGCAGCAGAAACCGGATGGAGTTCTGCACAGGCGAATAAGCCGTGCCACACAGGCTCCCCGGTCTGCCTTTTCTGTTTCTCGGGACCAAAAAGGTTGGGGAAAATATCTTCGAAGTCCGCTTTGCAAAGCATCATTTGTCGCCTCCATTGGGTAAATTTGGGAGAAGCTGCGCTCTGTGTGGCGCGCAGCTCATCTTCAACCTATGCCTTATGCCGCCCTGCGCAGATCGGCGTGGGAAATGTCCTGCGACATGACTACTGGCTCGGCTGCAATCGGCGTCATCCGTAGTTCCGCACTGCTCAGACCATCGACGAAGTCTTCGATTTCCCCACGGCTGAGGCCGATATCCTGAAGGATCCGATCGTCGAGACTGTGAAGCGCAGCCTTCATCTTTCGCCTTTGCCAGCTGCGGATGGCCCTGTTCCACCATCGCAAGATGGAGGGGTAATCCTCCCCATGGTTAAGGGGCTGCATAAGTAGAATTTTCTCGTAGCGTGAGCTGAGGAGATTCGAATGAGAAAGAGCCGTTTTACGGAACCGCAGATCATGGCTGTGCTTCGCCAGGCCGAGAGCGGTGTGGCCGTGCCTGAACTTTGCCGTGAGCATGGGATCAGCACGGCGAGCTTCTACAAGTGGCGCTCGAAGTATGGCGGCATGGATGCGTCGATGATGAGCCAGATGAAGTCCCTTGAAGACGAGAACCGGCGGCTGAAGCGCATGTTTGCCGACCTGAGCATGCAGGCCGAGTTGCTCAAGGAAGCCCTTGGAAAAAAATGACACGGCCAGCTCAACGCCGCGAGCTGGCCGAGAAGGCAGTGGCGACGAAGGGGGTCAGCATCGCGCTGGCCTGTCGGGCCTTTGGTGTCAGCGAGACCTGTTTTCGCTACAGCCCGAAGCGCGATGCCGAGAATGAGTTCATCGCCGACCTTCTGGAAGGGCTGACCAAGGCGCACCGGACCTGGGGCTTCGGACTATGCTTCCTGCACATGCGCAATGTCCAGGGGCACCCATGGAACCATAAGCGTGTCCACCGGATCTACTGCGAACTGGAGCTGAACCTGCGGATCAAACCCCGCCGGAGGATCAAACGCGACAAACCCGATGAACTCAGCGTCCCTGAGGCGCCGAACACCGTCTGGTCGATGGACTTCATGGCTGATCGCTTGGCCGATGGCCGCCAATTCCGGCTTCTGAATGTGCTGGATGACTTCAACCGCGAAGGCTTGGGCATCGAGGTCGACTTCTCGCTGCCGGCTGAGCGGGTGGTTCGTTCCCTCAATCAAATCATCGAGTGGCGCGGGAAGCCCTTGGCTATAAGGGTCGACAATGGCCCGGAATACATCAGTTCCACCCTGATAATCTGGGCCGAGAAGCAGGGCATTGCCCTGAACCACATCCAGCCCGGGAAGCCGCAGCAGAACGCCTATGTCGAACGTTACAACAGGACTGTTCGCCATGAATGGCTGGACCTCTACATCTTTGAAACCATCGAGGAGGCGCAGCAGATCGCAACCGACTGGCTATGGACTTACAACAACGAGCGCCCCAACATGGGCATCGGCGGCATTACACCCGCCCAGAAACTGAAGATGGCTGCCTGAAGTCTACTTCTGCACCCCGTTAAAGCGGGGAGGATTACCCTGTTGTCGGCCATCTCGGTGGCGGTGTTCGCCGTGGCGGGTCTGGTAGCCTGGCCGCAGGCTGCCGTCATGATGCTGGCTGCGACTGCTGGCGGCTATGCTGGTGCCCCCCTGGCGCGCGCCCTGCCCAAACCGGCCGTCCGTGGGGTCATCGCCACGGTGGGCTTCGGTATGAGCGCGATCTTCTTCTGGCGCCTGATAGCTGCGGGTTGACGGCGTGCGTCGCGCTTCGCTGACCCCTTGGCACCATGCCGGAATGGTGGCGCTCTCTGTAAGGGAGCCTTTTAGACATGTTGGGCCAACGACTTCCCTGTTCAACATTTCGGCGGTCTACCCCCTCCTGTGCGGGTTCAGTTCAAACAATGTCTGAGGGTTGCCCGATCGCCTGAGGCGCAGGGCAACCCCGGCAAGCGATGAACCCCTGATCGTCCCCGCCGCAACGGGCGGGGTCCCTTTCTGTACAGGACCTGACATGACTTCGTGGACCATACTTGCCCGCGCCGGGACGGCGTCGGGAGACGAGATTATTTTGCGCCAGCGCGGCGACGTCTTTGAGATTTGCGATAACGGCATCGAACTGATGTCGAACCTGAACCATCAGTCGGAGGACCAGCTTGCGCTGCGCTCCATGCGCCGGATGAACTTTGAGGCGCGTCGCATCCTGATTGGAGGCCTGGGTCTGGGCTTTACGTTGCGCGCGGTACTTGACCTTGCCCCACCCGATGCCGAAGTGACCGTCTGCGAACTGATCCCGGAGATCGTCGAATGGAACCGGGGTCCACTGGCCCATCTGGCTGGCCATACGCTGGACGATCCGCGGACACGGGTTCTGATCGGCGATGTGCAGGCCCATCTGGCAGCGATCGACAGGGCCTATGATATGATCCTGATGGATACTGACAACGGCCCGAGTCCCTGGTCCGGGAGGCGAACACGGGGCTTTATGAGGATCGCGGTCTCGGCGCGGTGGCTAGGTCCCTCGGTCCGAAGGGCGTGGTCGCATTCTGGTCGGCCACCACGTCTGTACGGTTTGAGCGCAGGTTGTCGGCCCAGCCGTGGTTCTGGCTGCGCGACGACATTCCGCTGATTCCGGGCCGCGTCGATGCCATGCACCACATCTACAGCTGCAGTTTCAGTGCCGCGGCGCTCGGGCAGCGCGAGGCTGCCTGAGCTTGGCGACGCCAGCCCGCTTATGTGGACGCTCTGTCGAACAGTCGCGGAAACCAGTCCTCGCGCAGGCGTTGGCCTGGCACCATACCATGGCCGGGAAACGGAGGCGACGTGCGGCCGGGCCGTTCGACATAGCGAGCGTCGTCCCCGACCAGTCGCAGAGAGAACGCTCGCCGGCGCGTCTGGCTAGTGTTCCCGCGTGCGCCATGTAGGGTCATGTAGTTGAAGGCGACGGCATCGCCGGGTTCCATCGCGAACTCGCGAATGTCCATGCCCTCGGCATCCGGGTCGGGCACGGGCATATAGTTGTCTTCGTCCGGGTAGAAGTTGGTTTCGGACAGCCAGCGGGTGGGCAGGACAGCCTTGGGCCAGAGATGCGATCCAGCCACACAGCGCAGCGTGGCTTCGCGGACCGGGTCAAGTGGGGACCAGAAGCTGACTGTCTGTCGACCCTCCACAAAGTAGTAGGGGCCGTCCTGGTGCCAGGGTGTCGGTTTGGACGTCCCAGGCTCTTTGACCAGTACATGGTCATGGAAAAGCTGCACCGTGTTGGAGCCCATGAGATCAGCGGCAACTTCGGAAGCTGGCGAGGTCCGGATCACGTCCTCGAACTCGGGAATGCGCCTCCAGTTGCAATAGTCGTCGAAGAAGCGACCGCCCTCGCCGGGCTTCAGGTTCTCGGCCGCGTATTCACTTGGCTCGGCCATGTTGCGCTCGATACCCTTCTGCAGGGCGTCGACATGATCCTTGAACAGACCTTTCACAAGAATCACACCGTCGCGCTGGAAGGCGTCGATGTCAGCTTGACCGATGAGCGGGTGCGGCATTGGAAGACCTTTCGGGTTGAGTTCACAGAACTTCCGCGACTGCAAAGTTAGTTTCAAATAATAACTTTCTAATGTAGTCTTAGTTTTATGCTACATCTTACCCTGCGCCAACTTGAATACGTCGTGACCGTCGCCCGCGCAGGAAGCCTCTCTGGGGCCGCGACGACGCTGAATGTGTCGCAGCCCTCCCTGTCCGTGGCCCTCGGACAGGTCGAGGATACGCTGGGCGAAAAGCTCTTCATCCGTTCGAAGGGGGCACCGCTTCGCATGACGATGTTCGCCAACCGCTTCGTTGCCGAGGCCGAAACGCTTCTGGCGATGGCGCGACGTCTGGAGGATCCCGCGACAATACAGCGTGCGGTGAACGGCATGGTCGTCCTGGGATGTTTCGAGGACCTGGCTGCATATCACCTTGCGCCGATCCTACGTCTTCTGCGGAAGACCCTTCCGGGCGTAGAGATCATCTGGAAGATCGCGGATTTCGAGACACTTGCCCGCGAGATGCGTGAGGGTCGCATCAGTCTTTCGCTGACCTACGACCTGGGCCTGGATTCGGGCTTCAACCGCATTGCCCTGTCAGAAGTTGCGCCCCACGCCTTCGTCGCGCCTGACCACCCGCTTGCCGATCGTCCAACACTCATCCTGAAGGACATCGCCACAGAGCCGCTTATCCTTTTCGAGGAGATGCTTTCCAACCGCCACACGTTGCAGCTTTTTCGAAATCAGGGTCTGTCGCCCACGGTGGCGCATCGCGTCAGATCGCTGGAGATCATGCGAAGCTTGGCCGCCTACAGAGAAGGCGTCGGTATCAGCTATCAGTGTCCTCCCACCGATCGGTCGTATGATGGGGCGATGGTACACGCTATCCCGATCACCGACAGAAGCGCGCGCGAGTCGATAATTCTTGCCCGTGCGATCGACGCGCCCACATCATCTGTCGTCAAGGCAGCGACGGCAGCCATCGCCGCGATGTTAACGGACCGTCAATCGTCCAGCGGCAGCGCCCTTTAGCCGTCGCGCAGGATTGCGATGATCTCGTCGTATCTCCGCGCCTGAGCGTGTTGAAGCGGAGTTACCCCGTCACGGTCGGCGATGGCCCGGTCGGCACCGGCCTTGACCAGGGCGCGTACCGTCTCGACGTGGTTGGGCCCGCCGTCGCCCAGGATGACCGCTTCGATCAGGGCGGTCCAGCCGAGGTTGTTCACATGATCCAGCGGTGCACCGCCTGTAATGATACGGCGGACCACCTCATGATGCCCGAGATGCGCGGCGGCGATCAACGCCGTGCCATCATAAACGCTGGTGATCAGGTCGGGACGATTCCCAAGGTGCAGGGCCAGCGATACCAGTTCTGGATCGTTGGCGACTGCGGCAATGGTCAAGACATCTGTCACGTAGCCCTTAATTCTGAGATGACAAATTCAATGAAATCAACGGAGCATCGTTGCCCTTAGGCTTGACAGCTCATTTTTCTTTGCCTCCTGGATAAGGACTTGCACACAATGAACGCGCGAAAAACAAACCTCACATTTATTGATCTCGATCAACGCACGTTGATCATCATGTGTTAGCCTCACACAACAAAGTGGAGACGCGGCATGGCACTTCCGCCGAAATCAGACCTACCGGGTGCTTCCCCGGCCCAGGCCGGTGAAAACCTTGGGATTGAGGCCTTTCACGCGGTTGATCGCATCCGCGAGGCGCTTTCAGCCCAACTGAGCGGCGGCATCTCGCCGGGCTCGTTGATGCTGGCCTGGTCGGACTGGATCTTTCATCTGGCCCAGGCACCTGGCAAACGGATGGAACTCGGCGTCAAGGCGGGGCGCAAATGGCAGCGTCTGTTGGCGCATCTCATGTCTTCCGCGATGGACCCAGAGGCCGTCCCGGTCATCACGCCTTTGCCCGGGGACCGCCGTTTCGCAGATGAAGCCTGGGCAAAACCGCCATTCAGCTGGATGTCGCAGGCATTTCTGCTGCAACAGCAATGGCTGCATAACGTCACCCATGAGGTACCCGGCGTCACGAAACACCACGAGGATGTGGTGTCCTTTGCCGCGAAGCAGATGCTCGACGTGTTTTCCCCCTCGAACAACCCATTCACCAATCCCGAAGTATTGGCACGGACCTGGTCCACGGGCGGCATGAACCTGGTGAAGGGCTGGCAGAACTGGCTGCAGGACGCGACCCGCCAGATCAGTCAGGAACCGCCCGAAGGGGTCGAAGCTTTTACGCCGGGCCGCGATGTGGCGGTGACGCCGGGCAAGGTGATCTTCCGCAATCATCTGATCGAGCTGATCCAATACGCGCCCGTGACCGAAACCGTGCATCCTGAGCCGGTACTGATCATCCCGGCCTGGATCATGAAATATTACATCCTCGACCTGAGCCCCGAGAATTCCCTGATCCGCTGGCTGGTGGCCCAGGGCCATACGGTTTTTGCGATCTCTTGGCGCAATCCCGGCGCGGAAGACCGTGATCTGACGTTGGAAGATTACCGGCTACAAGGGACGATGGCAGCGCTGGATGAAATCAGCCGCCTGGTGCCCGACCAGAAGATCCATGCCACCGGCTACTGCCTGGGCGGCACGCTCTTGTCGATTGCGGCAGCCGCGATGGCCGGCGAGGGCGATGACCGCCTCGCCTCGCTGACGCTGCTCGCCGCTCAGGTGGATTTCACCGAGCCTGGGGAACTTGCGCTGTTCATCGATCCGAGCCAGCTACATTTCCTTGAAAGCATGATGTGGAACCGGGGTTATCTTTCCGCCGATCAGATGGCCGGGGCGTTTCAACTGTTGCGGTCGAATGACCTCATCTGGTCGCGGATGGTGCATGATTACCTGATGGGCGAGCGGACGGCGATGAATGATCTCATGGCCTGGAACGCCGACAGCACCCGCATGCCTTACCGCATGCATGCCGAGTATCTGCGTAAGCTTTATCTCGAGAACGAGCTTTCCTCAGGCCGTTTCGCTGCGGGGGGCAAGACGGTGCTGCTGCAGAATATCCGCGTACCGGCTTTTGCGGTCGGAACCGAACGCGATCACGTCGCACCGTGGAAATCGGTCTATAAGATCCACCAGTTTACTGATTGCGATGTGACCTTCGCGCTGACATCCGGCGGACATAATGCCGGCATCGTCTCGCCACCCGGCCATCCGCGCCGCCGTTACCGGCTGGCCACCCGAACCCATGGGGATGCACTTTTGCCGCCGGAAACCTGGGCTGACGCCAACTCCACAACGGAGGGCTCCTGGTGGACACCGTGGCAGGCCTGGCTGGCCGCGCATTCCTCTGCACCCGCCGCGCCGCCCGCCATGGGAAAGGCGCTGGAAGATGCACCCGGCACTTACGTCTTTCAAAGGTGATATGATGAACGCCCCTGCCCAGAGCCTCACCAACCACCTGTTTCATCAGATGAAAATCGGCGACCACGCCAGTCTCAGCCGTCACGTCGGCCCCGAGGATATCGAGCTGTTCGCCGCCGTTTCCGGCGATGCGAACCCAGCCCATCTGGATGCCAACTTCGCCGCGCATGGGCCTTTTGGCCATGTGGTGATCCATGGCATGTGGACAGCGGCACTGATCTCGGCGGTGCTGGGCACCCGCCTGCCCGGGCCGGGAACTATCTATCTAGACCAGCAGGTTCGCTTTCAAAAGCCGGTCTCTCCCGGCGACACCGTGACTGCCGAGGTTGAAGTGATCGAGTTGATCGAAGGCAAGAACCGTGTCCGCCTTGCGACCACCGCCCGCAATCAACTGGGCGAGGTGGTGCTTTCGGGCGAGGCGCTGGTGCTGGCACCGCTTGAGCAACTGACCTGGGTACCAGGAAACCTCCCCGAGGCGGTGATCTTGCCGAAAGGGCGCTGGCAGGGCTTTGTCGAAGAGGCCCGCGCGCTGCCGCCGGTCAGGGCGGCGGTGGTGCATCCCTGTTCGAAATCCGCGATCCTGGGGGCGGTTGAGGTCCGCGACGAGGGTTTGCTTGATCCGATCCTGATTGGCCCCGCCGCAAAGATCCGTGCAGCGGCGGCCGAGGCCGGAGTCTCGCTCGATGGCTTCCAGATCGAGGAGACCGAACACAGCCATGCGGCGGCGGCGCGGGCGGTGGAACTCGCGGCCTGCGGTGAGGTTCAGGTGCTGGTGAAAGGCAGCCTGCATTCGGATGAGCTCCTGGCAGCGGTGGTATCGAAAACCGGGGGTTTACGCACCGGGCGCCGCATCAGCCATGTCTATGCGATGGATGTGCCCGCCTATGGCAAGCCGGTGATCGTGACCGATGCCGCGATCAACATCGCGCCGACCTTGGAGCACAAGCGCGACATCTGCCAGAATGCGGTCGATCTGATGCGGCTACTCGGGCGCAAGCAGCCGAAGGTCGCGGTGCTGGCGGCGGTCGAGACGGTGAACCCGATGATGCCCGCAACGCTGGATGCCGCCGCGCTGACGGTGATGGCGGCGCGTGGCCAGATCACCGGCGCACTGGTCGATGGGCCGCTGGCCTTTGACAATGCGATCAGCCCCGAGGCGGCAGCGACCAAGGGCATCATCTCGCAAGTGGCGGGAGAGGCCGATATCCTGCTGGTGCCGGATCTTGAGGCCGGGAATATGCTCGCCAAGCAGCTGATCTATTTCGCAGGTGCCACGGCGGCGGGACTGGTGCTGGGCGCGCGGGTGCCGATCGTGCTGACCAGTCGCGCCGATCCCTTGTCGGCCCGCATCGCCTCGGCCGCGCTGGCAAAGCTGGTTGCGATCCGCAAGGCGGAGGTGAAGGCGTGACGCGCGATCTGATCCTGACCTTCAATGCCGGCTCTTCGACCATCAAGCTCGGCTTTTATGCACTGGAGATTGCCGGGCCCCGCCCGCTTGCCTCGGGCGTGATCGACTTCCGTGATGAGCCTTTTGCGATCCGCCTGAAACGGGAGGATGAGGCCCTGTCTGGCACGATCACCGCTGATCCCGGCGATCTGACGGCGGTTCTGAACCAGGCTTTTGCCTGGCTGGCCGGGCAGTTTGATCTGTCGCGACTCGCGGTGATCGGCCACCGCGTGGTGCATGGCGGCGATGTATTCACAGGCCCGGCGCGGATCACCGATCAGGTGATTGCGCAGATCGACACTCTGGCGCGGCTCGCGCCACTGCATCAACCGCAAAGCCTTGCGCTGATCCGGGCAATGCGGGCGCTCTACCCGGACGTGCCGCAGACCGCCTCTTTCGACACCGCATTTCATGCGAGCAACCCGCCCCTGATGCGCCGTTTTGCTATCCCGCGCGCACTTTATGATCAGGGGATCAAGCGCTACGGTTTTCACGGGCTTTCCTACCGCTACATCGCCGGTCAACTGGGCGATCTGGTCCCCGATGCAAAGGTGGTCGCAGCGCATTTGGGCAGCGGCGCGAGCCTCTGCGCCATTCATGGCGGCATCAGTATCGACAGCTCAATGGGGTTTTCAACGCTGGATGGCATCCCTATGGCGACGCGATCCGGTGCGCTGGATCCGGGCGTGATCCTGCACCTGATGGGCGAAATGGGCCAAAGCCTGAAACAGGTCGAGACCATGCTCTACCGTGAAAGCGGCCTTCTCGGCGTGTCGGGGTTCGAGGCTGACAGCCGCGAGCTGATGGCCAGCCCGCGCCCGGAGGCGGCGGAGGCGATCGACCTCTTTTGCCTGCGTATCGCGGGCGAGGTCGCACGGCTGGCGACCAGCATGGGCGGGATCGACGCGCTGATCTTCACCGCAGGGATCGGCGAGCACCAGCACGGCATCCGCGCCCGTGTCGCCGCGCGGCTGGCCTGGCTTGGGACAGAGCTTGACCCGAAGGCCAATGAAGCGGGGCGGCGCTGCATAAGCACCGCCAGCAGCCGGGTGAAACTCCTCATCATTCCGACCGATGAGGAAATCATCATCGCACGCGAGGCCATCAGCGAAGGAACGGCGATATGATTGATCTGAACGGCAAACGCGGTCTCGTAGTCGGTGTGGCGAATGAGGCCAGCATCGCCGCCGGTTGCGCCAGAGCCTTTCGTGCTGCAGGGGCGGAGCTGGCGCTGACCTGTCTCAATGAAAAGGCCCGGCCCTGGGTCGCGCCCGTGGCGCAGGAGGTGGGTGCGCCGCTGCTGCTTTCCTGTGATGTGCGCGAACCGGGTCAGCTGGAAGCCGTGTTTGACCGCATCACCACTGAATGGGGGCGGCTTGATTTCCTGCTTCATGCCATCGCCTTTGCCCCACGTGAAGATCTGCATACCAGCGTTGTCAACGCCTCGGCCGAAGGTTTCGCGACCGCAATGGATGTCTCCTGCCATTCCTTCCTGCGTATGGCGCGGCTGGCACGGCCTTTGATGCAGGCGGGTGGTTCGTTGATCACCGTCAGCTTTTACGGCGCAGATCGGGTGGTGGAGAATTACAACCTCATGGGTCCGGTGAAGGCCGCACTGGAGGCTTCGGTCCGCTATGCAGCGGCCGATCTAGCGGGCGAAGGGATCCGGGCCTTTTCGCTGTCGACCGGTCCGGTCAAGACCCGCGCCGCCTCGGGGATCGAGCGGTTCGATGTGCTGATGGATGAGGTTCGCGCACGCACGCCTTCCGGCAAACTGGTGAGTATCGAAGAGATCGGCGCGCTGGCGGCGTTTCTGGCCACCGAGGCCGCGAGTCCGATGAGCGGATCGGTGATCTATGCCGATAACGGATTTCACACCACGGCCTGAGGGTCGCAGACAGGATGAAGAAGGTGAGCAGAGTTGCATTGGTCACGGGTGGAACGCGCGGTATTGGAGCCGCGATCTCGATTGCGCTGAAAGCGGCTGGCTACAGGGTCATTGCCAATTACGCTGGAAACGACGCGGCAGCCGAGGCCTTGACCATCGCGAGTGGCATCCCCGCAGTCAAATGGTCGGTGGCAGACTAGATGTTCGATCCCACGGTTTGATGGTGCGATCCTTTCTCTGGAATGGAAGGACGCCCTATGGGACAAATTCGTCATGGCAGCGCCACGACCACGCACGCCGTCAGAGCAGCAATACAGCGATCGCAAGCTTCGCTCGCGCAGTTGAGCCGTGAGTTGGGCATCAATCCCAAGACCGTTGCGAAGTGGCGCAAGCGGGCGACCGTCGAGGATATGAAGACGGGGCCTTCGGAGCCACGATCCACTGTCCTAACCGAGGCGGAAGAAGCAATGGTCGTAGCATTCCGGCGCCATACACTGCTGCCATTGGATGACTGCCTTTACGCCCTGCAGCCAACTATTCCTCATCTGACCCGATCCGCGCTGCACCGCTGCCTGCAGCGCCACGGCATCTCGCGCCTACCTGATATGGAGGGCGATAAGCCGAAGCGGTCGAAGTTCAAACGCTACCCGATCGGCTTCTTCCACATCGACATCGCTGAGGTGCAGACCGCTGAAGGCAAACTATATTTGTTCGTCGGCATCGACCGCACGAGCAAGTTCGCCGTGACCCAGCTCGTCGACAAGGCCGACAGAAAGACAGCCTAGGAATTCCTTCAGCACATGCTCGAAGCCGTGCCCTACCAGGTTCACAGCATTCTCACCGACAACGGCATTCAGTTCGCAGAGCAGCCTCGGAACCGGAACACCATCTATTCCCGGCCGATGCGCTTCGACATGATTTGTGAGGCAAACGGGATTGAGCACCGGCTGACCAAGCCCAACCATCCCTGGACCAATGGCCAGGTCGAACGGATGATCCGAACCATCAAGGACGCGACCGTCAAGCGCTTCCATTACGACAGCCATGACCAGCTGCGAGCACATCTGACGGACTTCATGGCAGCCTACAACTTCGCGCGCAGACTCAAGACCCTCGGCGGCCTCACGCCCTACGAATACATCTGCAAAATCTGGACATCAGAGCCATATCGATTCATCCTAAATCCGATCCACCAGATGCCGGGACTGAACACCTACATTCCGATGGCGCGTGGGTTCATCTACTTGGCTGCCGTGCTGGACTGGTTCACCCGCCGCGTCCTGGCATGGCGCGTGTCGATTACATTGGAAGCGGATTTTTGCATCGATGCTGTGGAGGAGTCGCTGGCGCGCCACGGCAAGCTCGAGATATTCAACACAGATCAGGGGAGCCAGTTCACATCCACCGACTTCATCAAGGTGCTGGCCGCCCGCGAGATCAAGATAAGCATGGATGGCAAGGGGGCGTGGCGCGATAACGTCTTCGTTGAGCGCCTGTGGCGGACCATCAAATACGAGGAAGTCTACCTGCGGGCCTATGCCAGCGTCTCGGAAGCCCGCGCCGGGATCGCCCGATATCTGACTTTCTACAACACCCGCCGTCCGCATTCATCGCTTGACGGGAAAACACCCGATCAGGCCTACTTCAACCAGCCGACGCCGGAAGCGGCGGCGGCATAACCAAGGCGGAAAACCACTTAGAAAACGCCCGGAACCTGTTCAGATAAACCGAGACACCTCTTCCCAAGCGCATCACTGCAGTCGGTCATGTTCACTTGTGCCCCACCTGCAGGGGGATATCTATAGGATCCGTACCTCGACGCAGGCGGTGTCCTGTTCTCGACAATGTTCGCCGGATCGTAGAGAGATGGGTGCAGCTTATACCCGATGTACGGTTTACACTGCAGATCATGGTTGCCACCGCCCCTCAGAAATCATCCGCGAAGGCGCGTATCCTGCAGGCATCTATCCTGCTGTTCGCGAGAATGCCTTTCTCGGAGACGAGTCTCCGCGACATCGCCGCCGAGGCAAAGGTTGATGTCGCTTATGTGCATCGTGCTTTTGGCTCGAAGTCGGAAATCTTTCGGCAGGCCCTCGAAGCGACAGCGGCTTTGGACGAGGTGTTCACGCCAGACGGCAACCCCGCAGGCCTGATAGATCGGATTACGGAACGGGCATTCTTGCGGGATCCGCAGTGCATTCGCGACGTAGAGCCTCTGCATCTCGTCTTGCAATCCAGCAGCTGTAGCGAGGCGCGCAGCATCCTGAATGATTTTGTAACGACGTCCATCGCTCGCCCGCTGGCGGATGCTTTTGGTCAGAAAGACATCGGTCGGGCTATGTTCGCGGTCAGTATTCTGAACGGATTCATCACGATGCGCACGGTGCTCGGTAACCCGGGGCTGCTGGCCATGTCGAAGGAAGATCTGAAGGCGATGCTCACGAGAGCGCTCTTCAACGCGATGCTTACCTGACGTCGGAGAGCCTGGGGAACTATCGCTCGCGAGAGTCAGCCTCAACAATACGCAAGTGCTCGCGTGAAGACGCACATTGACCTATGTCATCGCGCGTTGACATCGCTCGTGCACACATTGCATTTTGCGGGCTGGACGCAAGCCAGTTTTCTCCGGGTAAGGACAATGACCAAATTGAATATCAAGAAAATCGCCCCCGTCATTGTTCTGGCCGCTGCACTTGCCGGTTATTACGGCTGGAGGACGGTGCAAACTCCTGACCTGCCTCAGGGGATTGCTTCCGGGAATGGCCGTATCGAGGCGACGGAGATCGATGTTGCAGCTCTGACGGGTGGTCGGATCGCGAAAATCACCGCCACGGAAGGCGAATTCGTCAAGGCTGGCGATGTTCTGGTCCAGATGGATGTTGTGCAACTGAACGCGCAGAAACGTCAGGCCGAGGCGCAGTTGAGGCGGGCCGAGATCGGGGTCGAGACGGCGAAAGCTCTGGTGGCCCAGGCCGAGGCGCAGGATCGCGCCGCACAGGCCGCGCTGGATCAGGCTGCATCGGTTGCCGAGGCTGCTGCACAAAGGCTGGCCCGCTCGGAACAACTGGTCAAAACCAATGCTATTTCGCAGCAGGTGCTGGATGATGATCGCGCTCGCGACAGACAGGCTCGCGCGGGCGTGGCCTCCGCCGAGGCTGCACAGGCCGCTTCCGAGGCCGGAATCAGCTCGGCAAAGGCCCAGGTTGTCGATGCGGAAGCGGCTGTAGAGGCAGCGAAAGCTTCGATCGATGCAATACAGTCCTCCATCGACGATGCGACGCTGAAGGCAACGCGTGATGGTCGGATTCAATATCTGATCGCGCAGGAGGGCGAAATCGTCGGCTCGGGCGGGCGGATCCTGAGCCTTGTCGACCTCGGCGATGTGTATATGACCGTCTTCCTGCCGACCTCGCAGGCCGGTCTGGTGCAGGTCGGTGCCGAGGTTCGGCTGGTGATGGATGCGGCGCCCGGTTTCGTGATCCCCGCGACCGTCTCCTATGTTGCGGACGTGGCGCAGTTCACGCCGAAGACGGTCGAGACCGCCGATGAGCGCGAAAAGCTGATGTTCCGTATCCGCGCGCGGATCGACCCGGCGCTGCTGTCTCGGCACATCGAATATGTGAAAACCGGGCTGCCGGGCATGGCCTATATCAGGCTTGATCCCCAGGTGGACTGGCCGGCATCTCTGGCAAATGTGGTCCAATGAGTGCCGCCGCTACGGCTGAAGGTGCCGCCCCGGTCGCCACGGTTGCCGGGCTGAGCCTGCGCTATGGCAAGACCATCGCGCTTGACGATGTGACGCTGGACATCCCGGCGGGGCGTATGGTCGGGCTGATCGGGCCGGACGGGGTGGGCAAATCCAGCCTGCTGTCGCTGCTTGCAGGCGCGCGTGTCATCCAGGATGGCGATGTCAGGGTGCTGAACGGTGATATGGGTATGACGGCCCATCGCAACCGGGTCTGTCCCCGCATCGCCTATATGCCGCAGGGTCTGGGCAAGAACCTCTATCCTACGCTCTCGGTCGAGGAGAATCTCGACTTCTTTGGCGCGCTTTTCGGCCATGACAAGGCAGAGCGGGAACGGCGCATCACCGATCTGCTGGCCGCGACCGGCATGTCGCCCTTCCGTAAGCGCCCGGCGGCCAAGCTTTCGGGTGGCATGAAGCAGAAGCTGGGCCTGTGCTGCGCCCTGATCCATGACCCGGATTTTCTGATCCTGGATGAGCCGACCACGGGTGTTGACCCACTGTCGCGGCGCCAGTTCTGGGATCTGATCGACCGGATTCGCGAGGATCGCCCTGGCATGAGCGTCATCACCGCCACCGCTTATATGGAGGAGGCTGCGCGCTTCGACTGGCTGGTGGCGATGAATGCCGGCGAGGTGCTGGCCACCGGCACCACTGCGGAGCTGCTGGCGCGCACCGGGGAAAGCAATCTTGATGCTGCCTTCATCGCGCTGCTGCCGGACGAGGATCGCGGCGATGGCGCCGCCGTGGTGATCCCGCCGCGCAGAAATGGCGATGATGAAATCGCCATTGAGGCTGAGCATCTGACCCAGCGGTTTGGCGATTTCGTCGCGGTGGACAATGTCTCCTTCCGGATTCCCAAGGGCGAGATCTTCGGCTTTCTCGGCTCAAACGGCTGCGGCAAGACCACGACGATGAAAATGCTGACCGGCCTTTTGGAGCCGACCGAGGGCCGCGCAAAGCTCTTCGGGCATGAGGTCGACGCCCGGGATATGAGGACGCGCCGCCGGGTCGGTTTCATGTCGCAGGCCTTCTCGCTCTATGCGGAACTGACCGTTCTTCAGAATCTCGCACTGCATGCGAAGCTGTTCGAGATGGAGCCGGAGCAGATCCCTGGCCGGATCGAGGAGATGATTTCTCGTTTCGACCTCGGCGATGTGCGTGATGCGCTGCCCGAAGCTCTGCCGCTCGGGATTCGTCAGCGCCTGTCTTTGGCGGTGGCGATGATCCACGGCCCCGAGATCCTGATCCTCGATGAGCCGACTTCTGGCGTCGATCCGGTCGCGCGCAATGGCTTCTGGCGCATTCTGGCAGAACTGTCACGCAAGGATGGCGTGACGATTTTCGTCTCGACGCATTTCATGAACGAAGCGGAATGGTGTGACCGGATTTCGCTGATGCATGCCGGCAAGGTGCTGGTCAGCGACACGGCCGAGGCGATCACGAAGTCCCGGGGCTGCGAGACGCTGGAGGATGCGTTCATCGTCTATCTCGAGGAAGCCATCGGCGAGCCGCGGCCGGAACCTGCGGCCGAGGCCGCCGCGTCTGTGCCAGAGCGTCCGCACCAGGCGGTGGCGGCGCCACATGATGGAGGCGGAGGTTTCAGCCTGCGCCGTCTGCTCAGCTATTCCCGGCTTGAAAGCCTTCAGTTGCAGCGCGATCCGATCCGGCTGACCATGGCACTGATCGGATCCCTGCTCCTGATGGTGATCATCGGCCTCGGCATCAATATGGATGTCGAGGATCTCACCTTCGCGGTCCTCGACCGCGACCAGAGCACGACCAGCCGCGATTACATCCAGGACATTGCAGGGTCACGCTATTTCATCGAAAAGCCTCCGCTGGCCAGCTATGACGACATCGACGCGCGGATGCGCGCAGGCGAGATCAACCTCGCCATCGAAATTCCGCCCGGCTTCGCGGCCGACATTGCGCGTGGCCGGGACGTCGAGGTCGGTGCCTGGTTCGATGGTGCGAACCCCAGCCGGGCGAATACGGTGCAGGGATATGTGCAGGGCATCCATGCCAGCTGGATCATGCGCAAAGCGCGCGAGACCTATGGCGATGCCGCGCTGGCCGGCAGTTTCGAACTGGTGACGCGCTTTCGATACAATCCTGATGTGAAGAGCGTCGTTGCGATGGTGCCCGCCGTGATCCCGATGTTGCTTTTGATGATCCCGGCAATCCTGACCACGCTTTCGGTGGCGCGTGAGAAGGAACTGGGATCGATCATCAATTTCTATGTGACGCCGGTCACGCGGCTCGAGTTCCTGCTCGGCAAGCAGTTGCCTTATATCGTGCTCGCCATGCTCAATTTCTTCCTGATGACCGGCATGGCAGTCTTCTTCTTCCATGTGCCGCTTACGGGCAGTTTCTTCGGTCTGACCCTGGCGGCGCTGATCTATGTGACGGCGACCACCGCACTGGGCTTCCTCGTCTCGGTCTTCATCACCAGCCAGGTGGCGGCGCTCTTCGCGACGGCGATGCTGACCATGATCCCGGCCGTGTCCTATTCCGGTCTGATCGATCCGGTGACTTCGCTTTCGGGCTTTGGTCGGGTCATCGGCGAGATTTACCCCACGACCTGGTTCGTCACTGCGGCACGGGGCAGCTTCTCCAAGGCCTTTGGCATTGCAGAACTGATTGAGCCGATGCTTGCGATGGGGATTGCTGTGCCGGTGATCCTCGGGGCCTGCACGATCTTCCTCAAGAAGCAGGCGAGGTAGGGCCATGAACCTCAAAACTGTCTGGAATCTCGGGATCAAGGAATTGCGCGGCCTCTGGCGCGATCCGATCATGCTGGTACTGATCGTCTATGCCTTCTCGCTTTCGATCTGGACTTCATCGAATGCGGCACCTGAGGCGCTCACGAATGCTGCCATCGGCATCGTGGACGAAGATCAGTCGCATCTTTCATCCCGCATCACGGCGGCCTTCTACGCGCCTTATTTCGTTGAACCGCAGATGATGACCACGACGCAGATGGACGCGCGGATGGATGCCGGGCTCGACACATTTGCGCTCAATATCCCGAATGATTTCGAGCGCGATGTGCTGGCAGGCAAGAGCCCCGCGATCCAGCTGAATGTGGATGCGACGCGTATGAGCCAGGCCTTCACCGGCAGCGGTTATATCCAGCAGATCGTCAGTGCCGAGGTGTCGGAATATGTTGCGGGATATCGGGCCGAGACCGCATTGCCGGTGGGGCTTGCGCTGCGGGCGCGCTACAATCCTTCTCTCGATCCGAAATGGTTCGGCGCGATCTCCAGCGTGATCCAGTCGATCACCATGTTGTCGCTGGTGCTGACGGGTGCCGCCCTGATCCGCGAGAAGGAGCATGGGACGGTCGAACACCTTCTGGTCATGCCGGTTACGGCGGCGGAGATCATGCTCTCGAAGATCTGGTCGATGGGCGCCGTGGTCCTGATCGGTGCTACCTTTGCCCTGAGCGTTGTGGTTCAGGGCGTGATGGAGGTGCCGGTTGCGGGGTCGGTTCCGCTGTTTCTGCTCGGAGCGCTTCTGATGGTGTTCGCCATGACCGCGCTCGGGATCTTCATGGCAACGATTGCGGGAACCATGCCGCAATTTGCGCTCCTGATGATGCTGGTTCTTCTCCCCTTGCAGGTGCTGTCAGGGGCAATGACACCGCGCGACTCGATGCCTCAGATCATTCAGGACATCATGCTGGCGGCGCCGAACACCCATTTCATCATCCTGTCGCAGAGTATTCTCTTCCGTGGGGCCGGGTTCGATGTGGTCTGGCCACAGTTTCTCGCATTGCTGGTGATCGGCTCTGGCTTGTTCTGGCTGGCGCTGAGGCGCTTCCGCAAGTTCCTGAGGTGAACATGCGTGTTCTCTGCGCCGCTCTGATCGCGTTCATGCTGGTAGGCTGCTCGAGCCGCCCTGATCAGGATGTGCTGCGGCCGCAATCGGTTGAGGAACCTGCTGGCGCCCGGGTTGTACAGGTGAATGTCGTGACAACGCGTGCCCCGGAAGCGGAGGCCCCTTGGGCTTATGGTGCAAACCGTGCGGCCCGCCCGCACTACTCAGCCTATGCAATCTCGATCCCGCCCGGACATGAGTCCGGCAAGATCGAATGGCCCCCAAACGGAGCTGTGGCCGATCCGGCGACGGATTTTGTAACCCTGAGGCAGCAGGATCTGAGCCGGAGCAGTTTCCTGTCGAGGATGGGGCGCGATGGCGTGGGGGTTTATGTCCACGGCTACAACACCAGCTATCAGGAGGCGCTTTACCGCCTGGCGCAGCTTGCGACGGATGCACACCTGGAGGGTACGCCTGTTCTGTTCTCCTGGCCGTCTCAGGCCCATGTGGCAGCCTATATGGCCGATAGGGATGGCTCCGACTATTCGCGGACAGCGCTTGTCGGACTGCTGACGGATCTGACCGCCGGGCGCAGTCCGAACAGACCAGTGATTGTGCTCGGCCATTCCATGGGTGGCCGATTGACCATGGAAGCTTTGCTGCAATTGCGCCTGACGGGGCGTGGAGATGTGCTGGACCGGCTCGAGGTGGTTCTGGCGGCCCCCGATATCGATATCGACCTGTTTCGAGACCAGATCTCTGTGATTGGCCGGATGCGGCATCCGATCACGATCCTGGTCTCGGCCGATGATCAGGCTTTGCGGGTGTCTGCCCGCCTGGCGGCACGACGCACAAGGCTTGGCCAGGTGGATGTGCGTGATCCCGCGGTTCAGGCGCTGGCTCTGCAAAACGGGGTCCGCATCGTCGATATCACCAATCTGCCGACCGATGACCCGGCGCACAGTCGCTATGTCGGGCTGCTCTCGGGAGACAGCAGGGAAGCAAATGCTGCGCTCAGTTCCCTCAATGGGGTGCGTCAGGCAGGTGCATTCATTTTCGGACAGTTGGGTGACGCCCTTTACGGGATTGGCGGCGCATTGTCGGATTGAGGGGAGCGCGAAGAATGACAGCTGCAAGCCGATATGTGGTCATCGCAATGCCTTGGAACGAAGAGTCCGCAAAGGCTCTGGCGGCGCAGGGTGGGTAGAGGCCGACCCTACTTGCCCTGCCCGTAAGCGTCCGGTCTGACCGCTACCTGTTGCAGTGCCATGGGAGCAGGTCGTTGACCTTGGTGATCTTGTAGTCGGGGATGCGGGCGAGTGTGTCGGCGAGCCAGGCGTGGGGATCGATGGCGTTGAGCTTGGCCGTTTCGATGAGGGTGTAGGCGATGGCGGCGGCCTTTCCGCCTGCTTCCGATCCGACGAAGAGGTAGTTTTTCCGCCCCACGGCGATGGCGCGCATTCCGCGCTCGGCTGCGTTGTTGTCCAATTCCAGAATGCCGTGGTCGAGGTAGGTGCGCATGCGTTCCATGCGAGTCAGGGCATAGCGGATGGCGGCGGCGAGCGGGGATTTGCCCGAGATTGTAGTGAGTTGCATGGCCAGCCATCGCTCGAGATCGTCAAAGGCCGGGGCGGCATGGGCCCTCCGCAGTTCTGCGCGGCGATCTGGCGGGAAGCCTCTGGCCTCCTTCTCGACGGCATAGAGTTGCGCGATCCGGGCGATGGCCTCTTCGGCGATCGGGGAACCCTGAGAGCGGTGGATATCGACGAACTTGCGCCTGACGTGCGCCATGCAGGCGACCTCGCGGATGGCCCCAGAGCGGTAGAGGTCCTCGAACCCGGCATAGCCATCGGCATGCATCCAGCCGCGGAAGCGGGAGAGATGGTCCTTCGGGTGCTGGCCTTTGCTGTCACTGTACCCTAATTAATCAGAATCTGGCTTGAAATTTCCCAACGATTTCAATGACGATCTGTACCCTTAATTTTCGTATTGTACCGCTAATTGCAATACTGTACCCTTTATTGCCGTACGGTCGGATCTGTGGATAAATACTGGCCAAAGGGAGTAGGGGACCGGCGTGGTCAACGAGCGTCTTGCGAAACACCGCGCAGCGGTTCTCCGCCCGATCCTGGAACTTGAGAAGCGGGGCGAGCCGATCAGCGCGGCTATCGGCGACGCTGCCTGGGAACTGGGTTTGGCGAAAAGTCATACGTGGTCGCTTTACCGGCGGCTGAGAGAGAACGATGCGCGGGCAGCGGCGCTGGAACTGGGCCGTCGCGGGCCGAAACCGGGGTCGAAACGGATCGCGCAAGGGGTCGAAGACCTCATCGACGCCACTCTGCGGCGCTACTATCTGGTCCGCGAGCGATCGAGCTTTCAGCGGATCTGGCGGGAGATCCGTTCAGAATGCGATGCGAAGGGCTTCCAGCCCCCGACCCGGAGGACGGTGAAAGCCCGGCTTGACGCTATGGATCAGCGAGAGGTTTTCAGGAAACGGCGCGGAGCGCAGGAAGCTGGCGAGATCTTTGCTGCGCGTCCCGGTCGTCTTGAAGTTTCAGCCCCGCTTGAGGTCGTTCAGATCGATCATACAACTTCGGACATCACGCTGGTCGATCACGTCAATCGACGGCCACTTGCGCGACCTTATCTGACGGTTGCCATCGACGTCGCGACCCGGATCGTTCTCGGGGTTTATGTCACTTTCGACGAGCCATCTGTCTTGTCGATCGCCCTGTGTCTCGACCACTGCGTGCGCCGGAAATCGGTGCACGTTCCCGGGACACTGGAAGAACTGGTTTGGCCGACGGCCGGCATCCCGAAGGCGATTCACGTCGACAATGCCCAGGAGTTCCACAGCCACGCCTTCAAAACGGCCTGCGAAGATTGGGGTATTGCTGTCGAGTATCGCCCGCTTGGCGGCAAACACTACGGAGGCCATGTCGAGCGTCTGATCGGAACGGCCATGGGGGCTGTTCATGTGCTGCCAGGGACGACCCAGTCCTCAATCGTCGAGAAAGGTGACTACGATAGCGCGAAACATGCGGCCTTGACCCTGGCCGAATTCGAGGACTGGCTTCATCTGGAAATATGCCGATACCACAATACGGTTCACGAGGCCCTCGGGCGAACGCCGCTTGCGGCTTGGGCGGACATGGGCGGGGATACCGCCGGGCGGCAGGTTGTCGATGTCGAAGCCTTTCGGACAAGCTTCCTGCCCTTTGAGTGGCGTCGGCTCGGGCGCACCGGAATCACACTCTTCGAGGTGCATTACTGGAGCGATGCCTTTGCGTCTCTGGTCGGACGCGGGCAGGGTAAGGTGCAGGTGAAATACGACCCGCGAGACTTGTCGCAGGTCTGGGTCATTGTCGACGACGGCCGCATGATCCCGGCGCGGTACCGAGATCTCAGCCACCCGCGAATATCGCTTTGGGAGAGTCGACGGGCGCGGAAGGAATGGAAGGATAAGCACGGCGGCCGGATTAACGAGCGGGTCCTGTTCCAGTTGATCGACGCGCAACGGCGGCTTGCCGAGGTGGCGCGCCAGAAGACAAGGGCTGTCCGGTTGGAGAGTGAACGGGGCGCTCGGCTTCCACAGCACCAACCGCACCGTGATCCGTCGCGCGAAATGTTCGCGATCGACACAGGCAACCCCGACCTCCCAACCTATCCGATTGATGAGTTTAATGACCCCAGACGAAAGAATTGACCGTATCCGCGGCGACCATTGGATTGCGTTTGACCGCGCCACCATTGTTCTCAACCGATTGACATCCCTGATGGAAATGCCGCAGCAGAGCCGGATGCCCGGCCTGATGGTCTATGGGAGTTCTGGGATCGGGAAGACGATGATCGCCAAGCGCATGGCGAGCAAATACCCGACACAGTACAACGCGGATCTGGGCACCACGAAGACGCCCATCCTTCTGGTTCAGGCTCCGCCTGCACCGGACGAGCGGCGGTTCTATCAGCACATCCTGGCGACGATCGGGGCGCCGATGTGGGGTCGCCATACCGTGTCCGAGCTCGAGGTCCGCGCGCTTAGCCACCTTCGGGATATGGACCTGAGAATGCTGATGATCGACGAGGTGCACAATCTTCTTGCTGGAAGCTACCGGGAACAACGTCGCTTCCTGAACATGCTCCGCTTCCTCGCCAACGATCTCTGTGCCTCGCTCGTCGTCTTCGGTGTGAACGAAGCCCTCGAGGCGGTTCGAGGAGACGACCAACTGGCCCGACGGCTGGACGAACACTACTTGCCGCTCTGGACGGATGACGTGGAGTTCTCCCGCCTCATCCAGACTCTGATCGCGGCGATGGCGCTTGAGCAACGCTCAGGCCTTACGGTGGCGTCGCTTCGAACGATCCTGAAAGTGACCGGGGGGATCACGTCGCGGGTGTTCATCATGATAAAGTCCCTGGCCATCGATGCGATCGAAACCGGTGAGGAACGGATCACCGACAAGGCGGTTCAGGTCTGGCAACCGGTATGGACGAAGCACGCCTGGAGCATTCCTCGCCAGCCGGTCGCCACGTTCGGGTGACGCTGAAGGCCTTGCCGCGTCGGCCGCCACCGGCACGCGATGAGCTTCTGGCCAGCTGGATCGGGCGATTGGCGAAGGCCAATCATTGCTCCGCTGAAGAACTTTGCGGCTATCTGGGTATGGGGCAGGGCAGGGTGCCTGAGCATGCGAGCGACCTGCGGGTGGCGGACTGGGTGCGGCTTTGTGCGGCGCTTCAGCGGACCCGGGATGAGATCACCGCCATGGCCCTTCCTGACACGATCCATCATTCCGTGCGATGCGTGTCGCGGCATGACTTCCAGTATTGTCCAGGGTGCGTTGAGAAAACACCCAATCTGGTTCTTCGGCATTGGCGCTTTGCGTGGTCGATGACCTGCGAGATCTGTGGACAGACCCTCGCGACGAAGCGGCCAGCCGAAGCCGTATCAGACCGGCTTCTTGCGCGCGGCGCTCGCGGCGCACAGGCCCTGAAATCGGCTGTGGCGAACAACGATCTCAGGCGATTGCACCGGATGAATTTGACCCTGCATGTCGTATCGATGTTGGACGTCGGCCGCGCAGCGTCCGTCATCTCCGCGAACGAGCGGGAAAGGTTGATAGCGCTCGCCGCGGTCGATGTCGGCATGACCCGTCCCTTGTTGGGCGCCGCCATAATCCTGCGAGGAAACGACCGGGCGGTCCGGGAATTGCGCCGCATTTTTCCTTGGCATCGTCAGGTGATCGAGCGGATCCGAAGATTGTCGCAGGACCTTGATCGAAGGCTTCCGAACCGACCTGAAGCAGATCATGCGCCCAAGCAGGAACCACGTGAAACGAGCCGCCAAGGCGGATCCGAGCGCGCGCTGCGGGCAGCTCGTCAGGCCATCTCTGAACTCGGACCGGACGCAAATCGCCAAGCGCTTCTGACGCGCGCCGATGCAATCTGGAGGCGCTCAAGCAGTGTCAAATCCTGAAGCGTCGAGCCTGTGGATATATTGCAATTAAGGGTACAAAAGTGTCCCAAAATGCCCTGAATCCGCAGTATCTGATTAATTAGGGCACAGTGACAACTGTGGAATTCGTCGAAGATGAGCAGGCGCGGCTTGACGCTGTCGAGAAGATGATCGACCTGTTCGCTGGCGCGGGACAGCGCCGCAAGATCTCCGCCAAATCCCGGCTGGGCGAAAAGCTGACCTACATCCATAACCACTGGGACGGGCTGCAAACCTTCCTGACCGACGGCCGCGTCGAGATCGACAGCAACAGGGTCGAAAACCTGATCCGCCCCATCGCCCTCAATCGCAAGAACGCCCTCTTTGCCGGTCACGATGAAGGCGGCGTCGCCTGGGGCCGCATTGCTTCGCTGATCGAAACCTGCAAAATCAACGGCATCGAGCCCTTCGCCTATCTCAAGGCAACCCTGACAGCCATCGCCAACGGGCATCCGCAAAGCCGCCTCGACGATCTGCTGCCGTGGAACTTCACACCGTCAAGATAACGCGACCGTGCTGTCCAGCGACCGCTTACGCATGTCACAAATTCAAAAGTCTTGCGCGGGGCGCTTCTGCAGATTTTCTTATTGCTCGGTTGCTGCGCATCGATGGAGCGGATGTCCGGTGCGCAGAAGGCAAACGTCAATAGCGTGTCGTCATACGATAGCCAGGCCGGTGACTCAGGGTTACAAGAGTGATTGCAGCGTTTTGCCACCATGTGGAGCGTTCGACGCAGAACACCGGCTCGCCGAGTTTATGGTCGAGATGCGTGACGATCATTGCATCAGCGGCTGCTGCCAAGAAGCTAATCTCGACCTCGGAAAACGGGACCGTCGCTATCAGCCACTCATTTGGACCTATCACCGTAAAGTCCTGCTGCAACGCTTGCGGTAGGGCTGCCGCGTTGATCCAGCGATCTTCAAGCTGAAATGCTTCACCATTGGCAGAGTGCAAACACACCAGATGAACCACTTTGCTGCCAAGTTTAAGGTTCATCCGTGCCCGCAGCCATTCAGGAGCTGCAAGGATTTCGCGACTGACCAACACATAACGGTAAGACGCCCCAGTTTTTTCGATTTCCACGCGAACAATTGGCATCTCAAAACGCGCTTGCCGGATCGGAGCCATGCGAACCCGGGTTCCAGCTTTGCGCTTGCGGTCCAGAAATCCAAGTTCGGTCACTTCGCGAAGCGCACGGTTCATTGTCGTTCGCGAACATCTGAATTCTTCTGCCAACTCCACTTCGCCAGGGAGCAGAGTTCCGGGACCCCAAGGCCCTTCTGTGATGCGGTGCAGGATTTCTGCCATGACGTCCCTGAAGGTGGTCTTCTCGATGATTGGTGTGGTCGCCATTCAGGTCTGCCTCTTGGCCGCGTATGAAGCCCTTGATACGGTTATGTGTAGGCTTAAGGCAAGGATTGGCCCCGTGTTTCGCATCCTGAACGCAGATGAGTTCCAGACCAACTCCTGGAAGAATGGGGGCGGAGTCACACATGAGATTGCACGTCACGCTGTTGGCGATGGTTGGCTGTGGCGTATCAGCATTGCTGAGGTCGGCTCGGACGGGCCATTTTCGGTCTTTCCTGGAATGACACGGATTTTGACGGTCATTGACGGAGCGGGGATTGATCTGCTGTCTGCGGACGGTGTTCTGGAGGCGCGCCTGCACCGCCCTGCTCCCTTCTCCGGTGACCTCGATGTGACAGCCAGGTTGGTCGGCGGACCTGTCCGTAACCTGAATCTGATTTATAACGCGAAGGTTATCGAGCCTGCCGTGGAGGTGATTTTGGGGCCAGCCACGCTGAACTGTGAAGCTGGAACAACTGGGCTCCTTTGCCTTTCAGGCGCCATCACAGTTGCCGGTGATGGATTGCGTGAGGGGGCGTTCGCATTGGGGAACGGCGCAGACATAGAACTTGCGGCTGGGGCCGCAGGGATACGCATTACCCTGCGGAAACTGGCCTGACAGCGGTCAAACAGCGTCGATCAAGCCTTTCAGGGCCTTCCGCCAACCCGCGATGATCTGTTCCCTGTAGACGTGACGCCTTTCTTTCACCCGGTGTCTGCCTGCGGACCACAGGTCTGTGACCACGGTATCGGGTGCCGCAAAGGCCAGACCATCAAGAATGTGATCGGGGCGCAGCGCGCAAAGCGTCGGGTGCGACAAGTCGATTGCTGTCAGATCGGCAAGATTGCCGACCGCGATCTGCCCCGATTTGCGCCCCAAAGCCTGTGCGCCACCAAGTGCGGCACCGACATAAAGGCGCTGGCCGACCGAGCCGTCCTTTTCGACCATGACATTGCGGGCAATGTCGCGCAGGCGCTGGCTGTATTCCAGTGTGCGCAGTTCCTCGGTCAGGCTGATGCGGACGTTGCTATCGGATCCGATTCCAAACGCCCCGCCTGCAGCCAGCCATCCTGGCCCATTGAATGGCCCATCGCCAAGGTTGGCCTCGGTGATCGGGCAAAGCCCGGCAACTGCGCCGCATTTTGCCAGTGCTGCGGTTTCTTGCGTGGTCATGTGGGTGGCGTGGACAGCACACCAATCCGCGCCAATGGGGGTATTCGCCAGCAGCCATTCCACCGGCCGCGCACCCAGCCAGGCTGAAATATCGGCCACCTCCTTGGGCTGTTCGGCGACATGAATGTGAATGGGGTTTCCATTTGCCAACGGTAAAGCGCGGGCCAGATCGGCAGGGTTGGTGGCGCGTAGCGAATGGGGCGCAATGCCAACACGGGTGTCATGGGGCAGCGTGCGGGCAGCTGCGCGTGTGGCCTCCAGCAACGCGGCAAAATCATCTACTGTATTGCCAAACCGCAACTGCCCGGCTGCCATCGGTTGCTGCCCTGCACCGCCATAGGTGTACAGGACCGGCAGATGCGTCAGGCCGATACCCGTCAGGTGGGCTGCGGCAAAGATGCGGTTCGACAGTTCGGCGATGTCGGCATAAGCGTCTCCACCCGGTTGATGATGCACATAATGGAATTCGCCAACGGCGGCGTACCCGGCCTCTTGCATCTCCATGAACACAAGGGCGGCAATCGCCTCCATCTGCGCCGGCGTCAGCCGATCCAGAAAGCGATACATCAGATCGCGCCATGTCCAGAAACTATCACGACCTGCGATCCTGTGTTCAGTCATGCCTGCCATCGCGCGCTGGAAGGCGTGGCTGTGCAGGTTTGAAAGTGCGGGGAGCAACGCGGACACGAGTGTATCGCCCTGCTGCGGGGCGGCTGCTTTGCACACCCCGGTGATATGCCCATCGGCCACGGTGATCCTGACCTGTTCGGCCCATCCGTCGGGCAGCAAGGCGCGTTCTGCAAAAATCACAATGGCGACTCCTTATGTGTAGACATAATAATCATACTTGCATACATAACGCGCAGGCAACACCTTTTGCGGAGCATTTCCCGTGCAAAATCCCTCAGTCGTTTTGACCTCACTTCGGGCGGCAACGATGGTGTCGGGCGCTGATCCCTACGGTTTGATTGACGAGGCGGCGCTCGTTTTGGTTGGGGGCAAGATCGCATGGGTTGGGGCGCAGGCAGATCTGCCCGGCGAATACGCTGCTATGCCCGTACAGAACATGAGCGGGAGGCTGATCACACCAGCTCTGATTGACTGCCACACCCATACTGTTCACGGCGGCAACCGTGCTGCGGAATTCGAGATGAGGCTGCATGGGGCAAGCTACGAAGAGGTTGCACGGGCTGGAGGCGGGATAGTCTCGACAGTGACAGCAACGCGCAGGGCCTCGGAAGACGACCTTGTTGCTGCGGCGATGCCGTTTGTCGATGCGATGATTGCAGAAGGCGTCGCGGTGATCGAGATCAAGTCAGGTTATGGGCTGGAGCAGAACACCGAACTGAGGATGCTGCGTGCGGCGCGGCGTATTGGCCGGTTGCGGCCAGTTTTGGTGCGGACAAGCTTTCTGGCGGCGCATGCTGTCCCCGTGGAGTATATGGGTCGTGCCGACGCCTATATCGATCAGGTTTGCATTCCCGCGCTACACGCGGCCCATGCCGAAAGGCTGGTCGATGCGGTGGACGGGTTCTGCGAAGGCATCGCCTTTTCGCCTGCACAAATCGAACGCGTATTTCAAGCCGCCCGCAGCCTTGGCCTGCCGGTTAAGTTGCATGCCGAGCAGCTTTCCAACTTGGGCGGCGCTGCGCTGGCTGCGCGGTATGGCGCGATGTCTGCCGATCATCTGGAATATCTGGATGAGGCGGGGGTGGTCGCAATGGCCGCTGCCGGAACCGTGGCGGTGATCCTGCCTGGCGCATTCTACACCTTACGCGAACAGCGGATGCCCCCCATTCATCTCCTGCGCCAACATGCCGTGCCGATGGCGGTGGCGACTGACATGAACCCCGGCTCATCGCCCATGGTCTCGCTGCTTCTGGCGATGAACATGGCCTGCACTCTGTTCCGGATGACTCCGGTCGAGGCTTTGGCCGGGGCCACTACCCATGCTGCCCGTGCGCTTGGTCTTGCAGATCGCGGCACTCTGGCTGTGGGCCAGATCGCGGACCTTGCCGTCTGGAACTGCGGCCACCCGGCCGAATTGGCCTACCGCATCGGCTTCAATCCCCTTCACCAACGCATTATCGGAGGCGTCCTTTGACCGCTCTTACCCTTGTTCCCGGCCAGACCACCTTGGCGCAACTGGCGCGCATCTACCGCGAAGAACTGGCCGTCACGCTGGACCGCGCCGCACGACCGGGGATCGAGGCTGCCGCTGCTGCGATCAGTGCTGCTGCTGCTGGCGACGTTCCAGTCTACGGGGTAAACACCGGTTTTGGCAAACTGGCGTCCCTGCGCATCGCCCCCGAAGACACGGCTACCCTGCAACGCAACCTGATCCTGTCGCATTGCTGCGGTGTGGGCGACGCCATCCCGCGCGCCCATGCGCGGTTGCTGATGGTGCTGAAACTGCTCAGCTTCGGGCGCGGCGCGTCAGGCGTGCGTTGGGCGTTTGTTGAACTGCTTGAAGCGATGCTGGCCCGTGGTGTGACGCCAGTCATTCCTGCGCAAGGGTCGGTCGGGGCTTCGGGCGATCTGGCCCCTTTGTCACACATGACCGCTGTTCTGATCGGCCATGGGGCGGCGGAATATCAAGGCCGCGTGCTGCCGGGGGCCGAGGCATTGACTGCGGCTGGCCTGACCCCCATTCAGCTTGGCCCCAAGGAAGGGCTGGCCTTTATCAACGGCACGCAGTTCTCGACCGCCTTCGCGCTCGCCGGCCTGTTCGACGGTTGGAATGCGGCGCAGTCGGCTTTGGTGACTTCGGCGCTGTCGACCGACGCGATTATGGGGTCCACCGCTCCCTTGCAGCCGGAAATCCATTCTCTGCGTGGTCATTCCGGACAGATCGAGGCTGCAAGCTTTATGCGCGCGCTGTTAGCGGGTTCTGAAATCCGCGAAAGCCACATCGTGGGCGATGCGCGCGTTCAGGACCCTTATTGCATCCGGTGCCAGCCACAGGTCACCGGAGCCGCGATGGATGTTTTGCGTCAAGCAGCACATACTCTGGTGATCGAGGCCAACGCGGCAACCGACAATCCGTTGGTGCTGACTGGGGCCGGGCTGATCGTGTCCGGTGGTAACTTCCACGCTGAACCCGTGGGCTTTGCCGCCGACATGATTGCGCTGGCCTTGGCCGAGATCGGGGCGATCGCGCAGCGCCGCGTCGCCTTGATGGTGGACCCGGTTTTGTCGTTCAACCTGCCTGCGTTCCTGACTCCGCGCCCCGGCCTGAACTCCGGCCTCATGATCGCCGAGGTGACCACTGCCGCGCTGATGTCCGAGAACAAGCACATCGCCATGCCTTGCGTGACCGACAGCACGCCGACATCGGCTAATCAGGAAGACCATGTCAGCATGGCAGCACACGGTGCCGTGCGTTTGGGAAAGATGGTGCAAAACCTGAACGTGATCCTTGGGGTCGAGGCGATTTGTGCTGCCCAAGGCATCGACTTCCGTGCGCCGTTGCACACCAGTGCGCCGCTGCAGGGCGTTGTTGCGCGGCTGCGTCAGGATGTGGCAACGTTGGGCGATGATCGCTACCTTGCCCCCGATCTGGCCGCAGCGGCACGTCTGATTGGCAATGGTGCTTTGGCGCAGGCAAGTGGCTTGGCACTGCCCGAGCTTTCTGCATGATGCTGGTCAACGTCACGCAAGGCGACAGTCCAGTCATTCTCGGCCTGCCGCACGGGGGGACGTATGTGCCCGACGCGCTGATGGCCCGGTTGAATGACCGTGGGCGAAGGCTGTCAGACACGGATTGGCATATTGCTCAGCTTTATCAGGGGCTTTTGGCTGACGTTACGACAGTCGAGGCGACGTTTCACCGCTATGTCATCGACGCCAATCGCGATCCAGCCGGGGCTTCGCTTTATCCGGGTGCCAACACCACGTCCCTGTGCCCGACAACGGATTTCGACGGATCGGATATCTGGACCGCAGGGCAGGAGCCAAGCCCGGACGAGATTGCCGCCCGCCGGACGCAATACCACGCGCCCTATCACGACGCATTGGCCACCGAAGTAGATCGGGTGAAAGCCCGGCATGGTGTGGCGATTGTCTATGATTGCCATTCGATCCGCTCGACCATCCCCTTCTTGTTTGCGGGGCTGCTGCCGGTCTTTTCCATCGGCACCAATGACGGGCAGAACTGCGCGCCGCAGGTGTCGGACGCTGTCTCGGTGCCCTGTTTTGCGGCCACTCCGTTCGACACGGTGTTGAATGGCCGCTTCAAGGGCGGCTGGACCACCCGCCACTATGGTCAACCTGGCACGGGCGTTCATGCCATTCAGATGGAACTGGCCCAACGCGCTTATCTGGCCGCCGAGGCCGCACCTTGGACCTATGCAGCCCAGAGTGCCGCACCTTTGCGCGCGGTTCTGGCGCAAATCCTGCAATCCCTCGACACCCTTGCCCGTTCGGGTGTGCTCAACCGCTAAAGGAGCCTTCCATGCTTGATCGCAAGAACAGCCGCGACATCTATCCCGCCACCGGCACTGAAATCACCGCGAAATCGTGGCAGACCGAGGCCGCGATGCGGATGTTGATGAACAACCTGCATCCTGACGTTGCCGAGAACCCGCATGAGTTGGTGGTTTACGGCGGCATTGGCCGCGCCGCGCGGTCTTGGGGCGATTTCGACCGGATCGTCGCCACGCTGAAAGACCTTGAAGATGACGAAACCCTGCTGGTGCAATCCGGCCGGCCGGTCGCGGTGGTCCGCACCCATAAGGATGCCCCGCGCGTTTTGATCGCCAATTCCAACCTCGTGCCGCATTGGGCGACTTGGGACCATTTCAACGAGCTCGATAAAAAGGGCCTGATGATGTACGGCCAGATGACCGCCGGGTCGTGGATCTACATCGGCACCCAAGGCATCGTGCAAGGTACCTATGAGACCTTTGCGGAGGCGGGCCGTCAGCACTTTGGCGGATCACTCAAGGGCAAGTGGATCCTGACGGGTGGCCTTGGCGGCATGGGCGGGGCGCAGCCCTTGGCAGCTGTGATGGCGGGGGCTTGCTGTCTGGCCGTTGAATGCGACGAGACGCGGATCGATTTCCGCCTTCGCACCCGTTATGTCGATGCCAAAGCGCGGACTTTGGACGAGGCGCTGGCGATGATCGCCGAATGGACCGCCAAGGGCGAGGCAAAGTCGGTCGGCCTCTTGGGCAATGCCGCCGATGTGTTCCCCGAACTGGTGCGCCGGATGAACGCAGGTGGCGCACGTCCTGATATCGTCACCGACCAGACCTCTGCCCATGACCCGCTGCACGGCTATCTGCCGCAAGGCTGGAGCGTTGCCGAATGGCGGGCCAAACAGGAAACCGACCCGAAGGCGGTGGAAAAGGCCGCTCGCGCCTCGATGTGCATCCATGTGGCGGCGATGGTGGATTTCTGGAATGCGGGCGTGCCGACGCTGGATTATGGCAACAACATTCGGCAGGTCGCGCAGGAAGAAGGGCTTGAAAACGCCTTTGCCTTCCCCGGCTTTGTGCCGGCCTATATCCGGCCCCTGTTCTGCAAGGGCATTGGTCCGTTCCGCTGGGTGGCGCTGTCCGGCGACCCCGAGGATATCTACAAAACCGATGCCGCGATGAAAAAGCTGTTCCCGGAAAATGAACACTTGCACCGTTGGCTTGATATGGCCGCCGACCGCATCGCCTTTCAGGGTCTGCCCGCCCGCATCTGCTGGATCGGGCTCGGGGATCGGCACCGCGCCGGGCTGATGTTCAACCAGATGGTCAAGTCGGGGGAGTTGAAAGCCCCGATCGTGATTGGCCGTGACCATCTGGATTCAGGATCGGTTGCCTCGCCCAACCGCGAGACCGAAAGCATGAAGGACGGATCAGACGCGGTCTCGGATTGGCCACTGCTCAACGCGCTGGTCAACACCGCGTCGGGGGCCACTTGGGTTTCGATCCACCACGGCGGCGGCGTCGGCATGGGCTTTTCGCAGCATTCTGGCGTGGTTATCGTGGCCGACGGCACTGATGATGCTGCCAAGCGGCTGGAGCGCGTCCTGTGGAACGATCCGGCGTCAGGCGTCTGGCGTCACGCCGACGCAGGTTATGAAACCGCAATTGACTGCGCCAAAGAACGTGGTCTGCGCCTGCCGACTATTCTGGGCAACTGAGATCACCTTGCCGCTTGTCAGATAACGCCGGCGGGAGAAGAACTCCGGCTTGCCATCCCTGTAGAAAGGAAGTCCCCATGCGCACTCGCGCCGCTGTCGCCATCGCCCCCGGCAAACCGCTTGAAATCATGGAGGTAAACCTCGACGACCCGAAAGAGGGCGAGGTTCTGATTGAAATCAAGGCCACTGGCATTTGCCACACTGACGAATTTACCCTGTCGGGTGCCGATCCCGAAGGGCTGTTTCCGGCCATTCTCGGCCATGAAGGCGCAGGCGTGGTCATCAAGTGCGGCCCCGGCGTGAAATCGCTGAAGCCGGGAGATCACGTCATCCCGCTTTACACCCCCGAATGCCGTGAATGCCCGTCTTGCCTGTCGCGCAAGACCAACCTTTGCACGGCCATTCGCGCGACGCAGGGCCAAGGGCTGATGCCGGATGGCACCACCCGGTTCTCCATGCTCGATGGCACGCCGATCTTTCATTACATGGGCTGTTCCACCTTCGCCAACCATACGGTGATGCCGGAAATCGCGCTGGCCAAGGTGCGTGAAGACGCGCCGTTCGACAAGATCTGCTACATCGGCTGCGGTGTGACCACCGGCATCGGCGCGGTGCTGAACACGGCGCAGGTTGAGATCGGTGCCAAGGCCGTGGTGTTCGGTCTGGGTGGTATTGGTCTGAACGTGATTCAGGGCCTGAAAATGGCCGGGGCCGACATGATCATCGGCGTCGATCTGAACAACGACAAAAAGGTCTGGGGCGAGAAGTTCGGGATGACCCACTTCATCAACCCGAAAGAGATCGAAGGCTCGGTGGTGCAGGCGATCGTTGATCTGACCAAGACCCCGTTCGACAAGATCGGCGGCGCGGATTACTCGTTCGACTGCACCGGCAACGTCAAGGTGATGCGGGACGCACTGGAATGCACCCATCGCGGCTGGGGCCAGTCGATCATCATCGGCGTGGCACCCGCTGGCGCCACCATCGAAACCCGCCCCTTCCAGCTGGTCACCGGCCGGGTCTGGAAAGGCACAGCATTCGGCGGCGCGCGCGGCCGCACCGATGTGCCGAAGATCGTCGATTGGTATATGGAGGGCAAGGTCGAGATCGACTCGATGATCACCCATATCCTCAAGCTGGAAGACATCAACAAAGGCTTCGATCTGATGCATTCGGGCGAAAGCATCCGGTCCGTCGTCGTATTCTGAGATCACATTACCGGAACCGGACCGGCGCGTACTATCCGGGGAAATGGGAGGAGACACCACATGACCAAACCGAAATTGCACCCGGCACTGGACAGCGGCATCGCCGCGACCTCGCCGGATTTCACAGGCGGCACGCTTGTTTGTGCTTGTACCGACAAACCCGTGCGCGTGCGCGTCGAGGGCCAAATCGCCCACAACCACGCTTGTGGTTGCACCAAATGCTGGAAGCCCGAAGGCGCGATCTTTTCGATTGTCGGGGTGGCCCCGCATGACAAGGTGACTGTGCTTGAAAACGGTGACAAGCTTTCCGTTGTTGATCCAGCCGCTTTGATCCAGCGCCACGCTTGCCAGGCCTGCGGCGTTCATATGTACGGGCCCGTCACCCGCGAGCACCCGTTTCAGGGACTGGATTTCATCCATCCCGAGCGGTTTGAAGAAAAGGGTTGGGCGCAACCTGGCTTTGCGGCTTTTGTGTCCTCGGTGATCGAAGCGGGCGTTGATCCGTCGCAAATGGACGCCATCCGCGGCCAACTCAGGGCGATTGGGCTGGAACCTTCTGATTGCCTGAACCCGGGCCTGATGGACTATATCGCAACTTGGACCGTTCAGCACCGCGTCTGAACTGGGACATAAACAACCGCAGGCAGGCTATCCCGCCTGCGGTGCCGAAATCGCCTTTTGGCGGCGAGAAATTGTCTGAATCCAGTTCCGCAACTCTGCCCCAAATGGTTTTTCCAGCGCGCTCGGGTCCCAAGCCAGGGAGTAAGCCTGTGAGAGCTTGAGCCGGATGTCGAAAGGCACGACAAGCCGCCCCGAGGCGATATCTTCGGTTGCCATGGAAAGTTGTGCCAGCACGAACCCCCGACCATTAATCGCCGCGTCAATCGCCGCACTGGACATCGAAAAGGCAACCTCGCCCACAGCCTTCCGACGAGGTACGCCAACATGTGCCGCCCAATCGCCCCAGCCAGGTGCTGCACCCTGCGCGCGATCCCATTCGATCCCCAAAAGCGGCGCATCGAGTATGTCCCCGGGCGTTTGCAGCTTCAGTCTTGCAAGAAGCGACGGAGAACAAGCCGGGACGACCCAATCCGTGAACAACTCGGTTCGATGATCAAAGCGCGTTATCAGATCACCGTAAGACAGCCGAAAGTCTACCTCATCAGATCCAAAGCGGGGTTCGGTGTCGTCCCCGATCAAGCGCACTGTTGCGGTGGGATGTGACGATTGCCAGTCGAACAGTTGCGCGCCAATCCATTTGGAGGCCAGCGACGGCAGACACGAAATCGTCAGTGATGCCTCTGATCGAGCCCGCAGCATCTTGCTTTGTGCCTCGCGCAGCGCATCAAACGCAGCTTTGACGTCGTCATGATAGTGGCGCCCGCGTGTCGTCAACGCGATCGACTTGCCTTTGCGCTCGACCAGCCGCAGCCCGACCTCTGCCTCCGCTTTGCGAAGCTGCTGGCTGATCGCGCCGACTGTCACACCCAGTTCGGTTGCGGCCGCTGTAGCACTGCCAAGTCGGCCAAATGCCTCGAAGGCCTGGATCGCACGCATGGAGGGAAGTTTTTGCAAGTTCGTCATTCCGGCAGAAGTAGAGTTTAGATTTTCTAAAATAGAACACAGAAGCAAGTGCTTTTTGAATCGGTAAATGCAGACTAGCAATATGTCTACACATAAAGCCGGGAGCAGATCATGTACCTAACCAACAGCTGGTATGTCGCAGCGTGGGATCACGAGGTCGGCAAGGACCTTTTCCCAGTCAAGATGCTGGGCGAACAAATCGTGCTTTACCGGAAGACCAATGGGGAAGTGGCGGCCCTGGAGGACGCCTGCCCGCATCGCAAGCTGCCGCTGTCGATGGGTCGCATCAAAGGCGACACGGTTGAATGCGGCTATCACGGTCTGACATTCAACAGCACAGGCACCTGTACTCGGGTTCCTGGAGTCGAGAAAATCCCGCATGTCGCCTGCGTGCGCTCTTATCCGATCCATGAACGCTACGGCTTGCTTTGGGTCTGGATGGGCGACGCCGAAAAGGCCGATCCTGCGCTGATCTTCCAGGTGGACCATTGGGGCGATCCGGCCTGGGGCCTGAATCGCGGCGATTCGATGGCGATCGATTGCAACTATCTTTACATGACCGACAACTTGCTCGACCCGTCTCATGTGGCTTGGGTTCACCAATCGTCCTTCGGCAATGCCGCAACTGAAGAGGCGCCGCTGGAAACCACCATCGGCGAAAATGGCGTTACCGTTTGGCGCTGGATGCTCGATGTGGAGCCTGCGCCCTTCTATGCGCCCTATCTGAAGTTCAAGGGTAACACCGACCGCAAGCAACACTACGAAGTGCACTACCCAAGCCATGCCATCATCAAGGCGATCTTCGCGCCTGCAGGCAGCGGTGGCGAAGGCCGGCCGCTGCATGAGGACACGTTCCTGATGGACAGCTACAATTTCATGACCCCTATCGATGAGAACACCACCAAATACTACTGGTTCCAGATGCGCAATTTCGCGCCCGACGACGCAAAAATCTCTGCAGAATTTGCCACCTCGGTGCGTGGTGCCTTTGATGAGGATCGCGCCGTTCTGACTGCAGTTCACAAGGGCATGGCCAACAAGCGCACGCCGAACCTTGATCTCAAGATCGACGTCGGCCCGATGCGCTTCCGCCGCAATCTGGCCAAACTGATCGAGGCAGAGCAGGCACAGAAAGTCGCGGCTAAATGACCCTGAACATCGACCAGGGTCTGCAAAGCAAAGCTGGGTTTCGCGGTCTGAGGGTTGCCGCAAAAATCGTCGAAAGCAGTCTCATCACCTCGTTTCATCTGGAAGCGGCGGATGGGTCGGCCTTGCCAGCCTTCCGTCCCGGTCAGTTTCTGGTATTCAAGATCCCGTCGGGCGACCCAAAAGGCTATGTGCTGCGCAACTACAGCCTGTCCGGCTCGCCCGACGATCACTGCCATTACCGCATTTCGGTCAAGCGTGAGCCGTCAGCAGGGCCGGGCCTGCCGGTCGGGCAAAGTTCCAACTACCTGCATGACAATGTCTGCGTCGGCGATGTCTTGATCGCCGACGGCCCGCGCGGCGAATTTGTGCTGGATGAGGCCAGTGACCGCCCGGTGGTTCTGTTTAGCGGCGGGGTCGGGCTGACGCCAATGGTGGCGATGCTGCACGCACTGGTCAACCGGTCGGCCCGTCGCACCCTGTTTCTGCATGCCTGCGAAAACGGCGAGGTGCATGCCCTGCACGATGAGGTCAATGGTCTGATCAGCCAGCGTCCCGGCTTGTCGGCCCATTACTGCTATCGTGCGCCCAGTGCCGAAGATCGCATTGCAAACCGATTTGACAGTGAAGGCTTCATCACCCGCGACGTGCTGCAGAGCCTGCTGTGCCTCGACGATTACGATTTCTACCTCTGTGGCCCACCACCATTCATGCAGGCGATGTTCCAAACGCTGCGCGGCCTTGGCGTGGCCAAGGACCGCATCGCCTATGAATTCTTCGGCCCAGCCACGGTGCTTGACGCGGAGGTCAAGCCGAAGCCGGTCGCTCCGACAGCCGGTACCACTCCCGTGCCCGCAGTCGGGGCGATCACGGTCGAGTTCCGCAAATCTGGAATCGTTGCCGAGTGGAATGCCAGCGCGCAGTCGTTGCTGGCCTTTGCAGAAGATCACGGGTTGAAGCCGGAATTCAGCTGCCGCGCGGGCATCTGCGGCACATGCACGTCGCGGATCATTTCGGGCGAGGTGAGCTATTTCGAAGACCCGCTTGAAGATCTGGCGCAGGGCGAATTGCTGCTGTGTTGCTCGCTCCCAAAGACCGCCATCGTATTGGATCTGTGATGACCGCTTCGCCCAAAATCCAACCAAACCCCGGCGCGGCATCTGCGGCCCTGATGGTCAATCCGAATGTGGCTGCTTTGCCAGCCTACAATGCAGGGATGTCGCTTGCACGCGCCCGGTTGCTCAGCGGGCATGACGATTTGGCACGGCTGGCCAGCAACGAAAATCCCGATGGCTGCGCGCCCGCAGTCCTGGCTGCCTTGGCGAATGGTGGTTTTGAGCCTTGGCGATACGCCGATCCGGCCTGCACCGCATTGCGCGAAGCTTTGGCCGCGCGGCTCGGAGTCGATGCAGGTGTGATTGTGGCTGGCAATGGGTCCGAGGAAATGATCGCCGCGATCTCGCGTGGCGTTCTGGTGGCTGGCTCGCAGGTGGTGACGGTGGTGCCAAGCTTTGGTCTGCATGAGATCGAGCCGCTGGCTGCTGGTGCCTCGGTCTTGAAAGTTCCGATGACGGTAGATGCAGGCTTTGATCTCGCGGCGCTGGAGGCGGCAATTGCCGCCGGGCCGCGCGTGGTGTTTCTGTCTTCGCCGTGGAACCCGGTTGGGCCCGCGCTGGATAAGTCTGCGCTGCAGCGCCTGATCGCAGCCGTTCGGCCGGGGACTTTGTTCGTTCTGGATGAAGCCTATTTCGAATATGCAGATGCTGATGCACCCGACGGAATTGAAAGCCTGCGCAATAGCGGCATTGCTTTCGTTGTGCTGCGTACCTTTTCCAAAGCCTATGGTCTGGCCGGTTTGCGCGTCGGGTATGCAGTATGTTCAGACCCTGAAATTGCGCGGGTGATTACCGCGGCCAAGACCCCGTTCAACGTGAATGGGGCCGCACAAATCGCCGCGGTGGCAGCCCTTGAGGATGAGGCATGGATGACGGCCTCGGTTGCGCGCATCCGTTCCGAACGGGATCGCGTTGCGCTTGCCTTGGCCGGAATGGGCCTTCATGCTGCCGCATCGCAGACGAATTTCCTTTTCTTTGACACCAGGCACGACAGTTCCATTGTCGCCGCGGCACTTCTGCAAGACGGCATCATCGTCAAGGCATGGCGTGAATTGGGGTATGAGACATGGCTTCGCGTCACGATCGGCAAGCCTGCCGACAATGATCGGCTGATCGCCTCGCTCCAAAAGCAGGTGGCGGGATGAGGACGCAGGCTGTCGCAAGCGTTGATCCTCTGGCGTTGAAACAAGCGTTGACGGCGGCTGTTGGCGCTGGCCATGTGCGCAATGATGCTGGCCCCGACCATGGTGCGACATTGCTGGTCCTGCCCGGATCAACGGCCGAAGTTGCCGCTGTTGTCGCCATTGCACGGACGCACGGTGTCAGCATCGTGGCGCAAGGCGGCCATACCGGTTTGGTCGGCGGTTGCCAGTCTCATCCCGGCCAGATCGTGCTGTCACTGACACGCATGGCATTGATTGAGGCCATTTACCCCGACGAGCGCGTGGCGATCGTGCAGGCGGGCGTGGCACTGGAAGCCTTGCAGAGTGCTGCCCTGACACATGGGCTGGAACCCGGCATCGACCTGGCCGCGCGAGGAACCGCGACCATCGGCGGCATGGTGTCGACCAACGCGGGTGGCATCATGGCGCATCGCTACGGGGTGATGCGTCATCGCGTGCTGGGGCTGGAGGCGGTGCTGCCTGATGGCACCATCTATTCCGACATGACCCGCGTGGTGAAAAATACGGCGGGCTACGATCTGAAGCACCTGTTTATCGGCGCTGAAGGCACCCTTGGCATTGTCACGCGGGTGGTCATCAAACTGGAGCCTTTGCCGCAGTCCACCGCCACGGCGATGCTGGGCCTGCCATCGGTGGCTGCGGCGTTTGAGGCAATCAATCTCGCGCTGCGCGTCGATGCGGGGCATTTGCGGGCGGCCGAAGGACTCTGGCAGTCCTATATTCAACTGACCGCGCGGGCCCAGGGCTGGTCGGAACCGAGCTTTCCACTGGATCAACCGATTTGCCTGTTGCTGATGCTGGGCGGTGCCAACCAAGCTAGTCTGAACGAGGGTATCGAGCAGATCTTTGCTGCCATCTTCGACCGTCACCCAACAGCCACTGGCATTATTGCCGGATCCAAACGCCAAGAATCCGATTTGTGGCGATTGCGCGAGGATACTGATCAGCTCTACCGCGCCCATGCGGCAGCGCCGTCCTATGATGTCTCCGTGCCGCTTTCCGAAATCGAGGCTTATGTTGAACATGTGACAAGTGGTCTAAACCGGATCGACGCCGATCTAGTTCCCTATATTTTTGGGCATCTTGCCGACGGTAATCTGCATATCGTGCTGAACCGCGTCGGTCCGCTGGATACCGCTCTGTCCCGCGCTGTGGACCATGTGCTTTATGCCGCCCTGCGCGCTCTCGGCGGGTCCTTTTCCGCTGAACATGGGGTGGGGTCCAAACGCATACCCGCCTTGGTCGCCACATCTGATCCGGCGAAGCTGGCCACGATGATGCTGTTCAAGCAGGTTCTGGACCCTGATCTGACCCTGAATCCCGGCAAAGTTCTGCCGATCCCCACCCAAGCCCGCGAGAAATCCCAATGATACAGCCGCGCGACCTGACGCAATCCGCCGACACCAGCCTACCGTTCGCGTTGGACTACGCGACGATGCGTCATCGGTTCTTGGCAGCCGCGCGAGCAGCAGGTGCGGCTCTTTCAGAGCACATTCACCCGCTGCACGGGCCAGATGGCACGACAATCGCCACCGATGTGGCGCTCATCGGGCAGGCGGATGCAGCCAAGCTTATGGTTCTGATTTCCGGCACGCACGGGGTGGAAGGGGCTTACGGCTCTGCCTGCCAAACGGCATGGCTGGCGCAAAAGGCCAATTGGGCCTTGCCCGACGACACCGCGGTTCTGATGGTTCACCTGATCAACCCCTGGGGCACCGCCTGGTCTCGTCGGGTGAACGAAGACAACGTCGATTTGAACCGCAACTTCATTGACTGGACCACCCGCCCGCCCGTGAACCCGGGCTATGCCGAACTGCACTCGGCTTTGGTCGTGCCCGCCCTGGAGGGTCCCGAAAGGATTGCCGCCGATGATGCACTGGCAGAACAGACCCATGCCAAGGGTCAGACGAAAATCTCCTCGATTATAGAGGCGGGTCAATATGGCTTTCCCGACGGGTTGTTCTACGGTGGAGATGCCCCGGTCTGGTCCAACCGCGTGCTGGCCGCGATCCTGGCACAGTTTGGGCAAAGGGCTGCGCAGGTCATCGTGTTCGATCTGCACACCGGCGCGGGACCCTACGGCTATCCGGCCCTCTTGTCGGTCAGCCCGGTCGATCATCCCGGGTTGGCTTGGGGCGCGCAGATATTCGGCCCCGCGATGGGTCAGGTCATCACCGGGCAAACATCCACCACCACAACCGGCATCGCGGCCACCGCTACCGGCTATGTGTCAAACTTCGTGCGCGAGGCCATGCCTCAAGCGCGTGTGCTGCCGCTGGTAATGGAATGTGGCACGCTGAGCAGTGCCGAGATGCAGCGGCGTGTCGTCGAGGACAACTGGCTGCACCTTTTCGGCAAGCTTGGCTCTGATCGCGCCCAGCGGATCAAGTCCGAACTGGTTCAGGGCTTCATTCCGCAGGATGAAAGCTGGCAACAAATCTGCCTTGCAACCAGCCTGCGTCATTTCGATAACGCGCTTTCCGCCCTGAAAAAGGTCGAGGCCTTGCCAAGGACAGCCGCCGCACCGAAAAGCCCGCTTTCAATTGCGCCCAAAGGCACTGCTGCTGTCGAGGTCGTCGATCTGCATAAATCCTTCGGCCCGCTGGAGGTTCTGCAAGGTGTGAACCTGATCGCCTATCCGGGCGAAGTCGTATCGATGATCGGCTCGTCCGGGTCCGGAAAAAGCACCATGCTGCGCTGTATCAACCTGTTGGAACAGCCAAACTCCGGCCGCATCGTGATCGACGGTGAAGTTGTGCGGATGAAAACCGCGGTCAAGGGTGCCGCGACTATCGCTGATCAGCGCCAGATCGAGCATATCCGGGCCCGCGTCGGGATGGTGTTCCAAAGCTTCAACCTGTGGCCCCACATGACGGTCTTGGAAAACATTATTGAGGCACCGATCCATGTGCTGAAAGAGCCGCGCGCCGATGCGGTCGAACACGCCCACGCCCTTCTGAAAAAGGTCGGGCTCTCGGACAAGCACGCGCACTATCCCGGTCAGCTTTCGGGCGGGCAGCAGCAGCGCGCCGCTATCGCCCGCACATTGGCGATGCGTCCCAAGGTGATGCTGTTCGACGAGCCGACATCGGCGCTGGACCCCGAGTTGGTGGGCGAAGTGCTGCGTGTCATCCGCCAACTGGCCGAAGAGGGCAATACGATGATCCTTGTGACGCATGAGATGCAGTTCGCACGCGAAGTCAGTCACAAGGTGATGTTTCTCCACCGGGGGCGCGTGGAGGAAGAAGGAAGCCCGGCCGATCTGTTCGGTCAACCGCGTTCAGAACGTTTGCGTCAGTTCCTGGCCCGGACGTTCTGAGACTGACATCGCGACCGGGCAAGCCAGAACAGGGCGAAATCGGTGCGGTGAAGACCAAAAGGAAACGAAGTTCAACAAGGAGACGGACATGAAATTGAAAGTTCTTTCGCTCATCGCGCTACTCGCTGGGGCTGCGTCTGGGGCGCAGGCCGAAGGCCAGCTGAAGATCGGGACCGAAGGTGCGTATCCCCCGTGGAGCATGGCCGATGCCAACGGTGCTGTCACCGGCTTTGACGCCGATGTAGGCAACATGCTTTGCACCAAGCTGGCGATGGAATGTGTATTCGTGGTTCAGGCATTTGACGGGCTGATCCCGGCATTGCAGGCCAACCAGTTCGACATCATCATTTCGGGCATGTCGATCACCGCCGACCGCAAGAAGGAAATCAACTTCTCGATCGGTTATGCTGAACTGGCCAACAAGGTTGTCGTCGCCAAGGAGTCCGATCTCGCGGGCATCACCGAGATTCCGGCGCTGCTGGCCGCTCTTGATGGCCATTCGGTTGGCGTGCAGGCAGGCACCACCCATGCCCATTTCATGGAAAAGCTGGCGCCGACCGCAACGCTGAAATCCTACGCCACTTTGGATGAAATGCAGATCGACCTTGCGAACGGCCGCGTCGATGCCGGCTTTGCCGATGTATCGGCCCTGCAGAGCTTTCTGGACAAGCCCGAAGGCGCAGGCTTCCAGTTTGTCGATGTGAACATCATCTCCACCTTTGACCCGACCTTGGGCGAAGGCGTTGGCGTCGGCATTCGGCAGGATGATGCGGACCTGAAAGCGAAAATCGACACCGCGCTTTGCGAGCTTATCGCGGATGGCTCGATCAAGGCTTCCAGCGAGAAGTGGTTCAACATGGATATCTCGCGCCCCTGCCAGTAACGCCGGGCCGAAATTTCAAGAGCAGACTGCGCCCGGCATCGGCTGGGCGCATGTTTCAGAAAACAGGATGAAGCGATGGAATTCGGTTTGGTACAGGTCTGGGAGGGTGGCTGGGTCGGTGCAATTCTGCGTGGTGCCGCAGTCACCATTGCCGTCGGTGTGGCTAGCATGATCTTCGGGCTGATCATCGGGACAATCTGCGGCCTGATCAAATGGCGCGCGGTTTTCGGGCTGTCACAAATGGTTGATCTTTACACGTCGGTCATCCGTGGGGTGCCGGAACTGTTGATCATCTACCTGCTGTTTTTCGGGTCCGTGGAATTTGTTACCAAGATTGCAACGGCCTTCGGCTTTGCGGAACTTGCCGACGCGGGCTATGCCTTCTTCATCACAGTGGCCGCGATCAGCGCCATTTCGGGCGCTTATTCAACCGAGGTCATCCGCGGTGCGCTTGCTGCAATCCCGAAAGGCCACATCGAAGCGGCTGTGGCGCTTGGCCTGCCAAGTCGCCGGATCTTCGCGCGCATCATCGCCCCGCAGATGCTACGCATTGCCTTCCCGGGCATAAACAACGTCTGGCAAACCACGATCAAGGACACGGCATTGGTGTCGGTGGTTGGACTGCAAGAGTTGATGCGGACGGCCTTTATCGGCGCGGGATCAACCCATAATCCCCTGATCTTCTATTCAATTGCCGCCTTAGTTTACTTGATGATCACTCTGACAAGCCAGGTCGGCTTCAATAGGGTTGAAACCCTTTTGTCTCCTCGGAAAGGTGCCTGAGCCATGGAGCTTATTCAGCTTGCCGTGCCTGTGCTGCTCAAAGGTCTTTGGATGACCCTGACGCTTACGGCCCTTTCCGTGGCTATCGGTTTTAATCTGGGCTTGGGCCTTGCGATCCTGCGCGGGTCAGACAATTCGTGGCTTTCCGGGTTTGCGCGCTACTACAGTATTGTTTTTCGCGGCACCCCACTTTTGGTGCAGATCTTCCTAATTTATTACGGCCTTGGGCAGATCAAATTCATCCACGACACGCCAGCCATGTGGTGGGTCGTCAGCGAAGGTTCACGCTGCGCGGTTCTGGCATTGGCGCTGAACACCGCAGCCTACACGTCTGAGATTTTGCGCGGCGGACTTGTTGCCGTGCCCGCTGGTCTGGTCGAAGCGGCCAAAGCCTGCGGTATGTCGCGCATGACGCGTTTTCGCCGCATCGAGTTTCCGCTGGCGATCCGGCAGGCGTTGCCCGCCTATGGCAACGAAATTGTGTTGATGGTCAAAGGCACCAGCCTTGCCTCGACCATCACCGTGCTGGAAATCACCGGCTACGCGAAACGCTTGATGAGCCAGACATTTGCGATTTTCGAAGTTTTCGCCATCGCAGGGGTGCTCTATTTGGTGCTGAATCTGGTCTTGATTGGCATTATGCGGCTGGTCGAACGCCGATTGATGCGCCACACTGGGTCAGCACCGCAGATTAGATCAGCTACCATGCAGCAACCGATCTGATACGGTCTTGGCATGAGCTTAATTTTTACGCTGCGTTCGCAGCACGAAGGCCACGGGATTATCGTGGTCAGGCGTGATGGTCCTTCATGGCATTAACAGCTATCGAAATGAGTTACTCCCCCGAAAATCGGACAATGACGGAAGTTAGGATCTGAAGTCTGCTTGTCCTTAGGACGAGGAGATCAAAACATGTCAAAACGCAAGATGTCGCGTAGCCCTTAATTAGGGTCATCCTCAATTTGTGTGGTGCAGAGGGAGCATTCGGGCCCTGAGCAAGTTCGGGCCGGCTCGCCCATACATCGCGCGCTTCAAGGTCTTCAATCGGTTGATCTGGCCTTCGGCTTGACCATTGCTCCACTCCATTTCGATGGCATTCCTGACCGCATCAATGTCTCTGTTCAAGGTTCGGGCGAACCGCACGATGGGCGCTAGGTCCGTTTCGATCGCATCGTCGATCCAGGCGGGCAGCGGGTCTGCTTTTCGACCACGCAAGATGCCATTGAAACGCATGGCGAGGCGCCGCATTGTTGTGAAGGCAGGCGAGCCTTCCTTGAGAACTTCGACTTTTCTCGCCTGCTCCAAGGTAAATCTTCCTCTTGGTTTGATGCAGAGTGCGGCCGCGATAACCGGGGAAATCGCGTGCCCCGTTTCCGGGTCCCGGACCGGTGCAAGGACCTGATCTTCCTTGGTGGGTCCCTCCTGTTCCTCTTTTTCGGCTCTGCGCCATCCGGCCAAGAGCCGCTGCAAGTTTGACAGGCTGCCCTCATAACCACGTTCTTGGATCAAAGGGAGCAGCGCATTGCCGCTGCGAATACCGTTCTCCCAGCGTTGCTTCAGGTACTCTTCAAAATACCATGCGGAGGAGCGCTTGAGGACGGCGCGCTTTCGGTCAGGTGGCGTTTCGAACTGCAGCCATTTCGCGACGCTACGCCGGGGAAACCCCGTTCGCCGTCCGATCTCGCTGCACGTCAGCCCTTGCTGCCTAAGTACCGAAATGGTCTTGAAAATCTCTTCTCGGGATTTGCGATGGGCAAGACGTGATTTCAGAAGGTTCTGAGCTGTGCTGATGTTGTCTGCATCGGAGAGCAAGGCCCTTCCAGTTGCACGACCGTGCAGGTTCATTTGCTCCTCGATTGCCATGCGAAGGTTCTGCACGATATGAAACCGGTCGGCGACCTGTTCCGCCTGCGGCGCTCCTTGTCGGGCGGCTTGGGCGTAGAGACCGCAGCGATCCCGGCTTATGACTTCCACCTCAGGATGACGCCTTAGCCAGTCGGTGCATGTGACGACATCACGATCTTCGAGAACATCGATGACAGCGCGACGCTCGAGGTCGATGATGATCGTCCCGTAGTTCTGCGACTTTCGCCAACTCCAATCATCGATCCCGATGATCCGTGCGCGTGGTGGAACAACTTGAGCTGCGCGTAGCAACTGTCGGAGAATAGTATCGTCACTGACCCGGATACCCAGTCGCCGCAAGAGCCGTTCAGCTGGGGTGCCGCCAGCGGCGTGCGCCATATGGCCTAAGAGTTGTGCCTGTCGCGACGTCCGGCGCGCATAAGGGGTCGCCACCGCCCCCTCGCGATCGGAGAACGTGCGGCGGCGGCAATCCGAGTTCAAACATCGCCATCGACAAACCCTGAGCTCGATCCAAACCGCTTGGCCCTGAGCAGGAAAATCCTCGATCCGCCGGCGCCGCCAACCATGTCGTTGTCTTGAGGACGTCCCGCACTCAGGGCAGGTGCCATTCGGAGCCAGTCTGCCAGATACGACCCATGCACCCGTCTCAGACTGGCGGACCTCACCAACCTCGACGCTGGCGGTTGGAGCCCAATGCTTCTTCGATACCACGGCCTGATCCCTTCAATCTGTGAAACTCGGTCAGACCGTGACACACAAATTGAGGATGACCCGGATAAGGGTGCGGCGGTTCATGTGCGGTGTCCTTTCGGCAGGATGAGACAGGCAAGGATCGCCGCAAAGGCGACCGCTGAGAGATAGGGGATCGGCAGGCCAAGGATCATCTGCGCCTCACCGGTGCAGGAGGGGCCATTTTCAGTGCATGGCACGATCGGTGCGGGCAGGATCCCTGCGTACAGGCCCGAATGCCATGCCGCAAGTGCGAGCCCGGCGAAAGCCAACGGCAAGCCATAGGTGCGCGCCATCCCGTCTCCCCGCCAGAGCGACAGGCCAAGGATCGGCACCAAGGGGAACATGGCGATACGCTGATACCAGCAGAGCGTGCAGGGCATCTGACCAAGCACCTCTCCGATGAAGAGCGCACCAAGCGTGGCCGCCAGTGCGATCAGGAAAGCGACGGTCAAGGAAAGGTCGTCACGCGACAGGCTCTGCGGGTCAGCTTTGGTCAAGAACCGGCTCCTTGCGGCGACGAAGGGGAAGCGAGGCGGCAAGGATCAGGACCGTGCCGAGAGTGATCGCAATATCGGCGACGTTGAACGTGGGCCAGTGCCAGTCACGCCAATAGAAATCAAGGAAATCAGTCACGGCACCCTGCCGAAGCCGGTCGATGATGTTGCCAAGCGCCCCGCCCACGACCAGTGCAAAGCCTGCCCTTTCCAAAGCAGGTTGCGCCCGGAATGCCATGACGGCGAAGGCGATGGTCAGTGCGCCCGTCAGCGCAGCCATCAGAAGGGGCTTACCCGCCATGAACCCGCCCATCATGCCAAAGCTCGCGCCGGTATTGAACCCGAGGGAAAGGTTGAGGCCCGGCAGGACCGGGACCGCAGTCCCCTGCGACAGCAGCGACAGCGCTGCGGTCTTGGTCAACTGGTCTGCCACCACTGCGGCAGCAATCAGCGAAGTCAGCATCACCCTGGTCATTCTACGGCCTTGCTCTTGATGCCGATCCAGCGTGGGACCGACGCGGCGTAACGATCATAGTCCGGCCCGATCGCCGCGCGCAGGGCGGCCTCTTCCGACCTGACTTGCGTGCTGGCCGACCAGAGAAACAGGAGCGGGGCCAGGACCGTAGGGATTGCCGGAACCGCCATCGCAACACCCACCAGCAGCGCCGCTTGACCCACAAAGGTTGGGTTGCGACTGAAACGGTAAAGCCCGCCCGAAACCAGATCGCCCGTCTCGCCGCCCACCAAGCCGACGCGCCAGGATGATCCCATCGACATCTGCGCGGCAAAGGCCACCATCGCGCCAAGCCCCGCGACAAAGACCCCGATCAGACCAAGGAGGACGCCGCGCCCCTCGGTCCAAAGCGGATCGATCTTGTGCAGGATAGGCACGGCGAGCCAGAGGAGCGGCCCGAAGAACGCCAAGGCAAAGGCCACGCGAAACCCGATTGCCGCCAGCCGATCGCGCCCCGTGGCGCGGGCGAACAGCCATACAGGCCGACCCGCCGCTTTCGCGGCCAGCGCGCTGCCCCAAAAGAACAGGGCCAGATAGCCGAAGAGAAGGGCCAGTGCGGCCCAGCCGAAACCGGAGATCATCGTCCTACGCCTCCCGTTCCGGATTGAACCGCAGCAGGCGCAGCGCGTTCAGCGTCACCAGCACAGTCGCTCCGGTGTCAGCCAGGATCGCGATCCAGAGACCGGTCAGACCGAATACCGAGGTCACGAGGAAGACGGCTTTCAGCCCGAGCGCGATGGTCACGTTCTGGCGGATGTTGGCCATCGCAGCGCGCGACAGACGGATCGTGGCGGGAATGTCGGTCACTCGGTCACGAAGAATGGCCGCATCGGCCGTTTCCAGCGCCACATCAGTTCCCGAGCCCATCGCCACGCCAACGCTTGCCTGTTTGAGCGCGGGGGCGTCGTTGATGCCGTCGCCGATCATCATCACGCTGCCTTGGGTACCGATCTCGCGGATATAGGCGAGCTTGTCCTCGGGCAGCATGTCGGCCTCGAACTTCAGCCCAAGACTTCCGGCAATCGCGGCGGCCGTGCGCGGGTTGTCCCCGGTCAGGATCACCGATGTCACTCCCATGGCCGTCAACTGGCGCACCGCGTCTTTGGCATCCGCACGCGGCTCGTCTCGCATGGCGATAAGGCCCAGCGGGGTCTTTTCGCGGAACACGGCGACGGCGGTCTTTCCGTCCTCCTCAAAAATCGTGGCCTGCCGAAGACCGATGCCATCGAGCCCGCCATGCTCCATCGCATAACGGGGCGAGGATACATAGGCCACCGCGCCGCCCACGGTTGCAACAACGCCTTTGCCCATCAGGGCCTTGGCATCCTGCGACGGCAGCGCGGAAACGCCCGCGTCCTTGGCCTTGTTCAGGATCGCAATCGCCAGCGGGTGGCTCGACCCTGTTTCGACGCCCGCAGCAACGGCAAGAAGCTCGGCCTCGGTCGTTGCCCCGAACGGCACCACATCCGTCACCTGCGGGCGGCCATGCGTCAGCGTTCCGGTCTTGTCGAAGGTCACGACCTCCACCTTCGCCGCCGCCTCGATCACTGCGCCGCCCTTCATCAACAGCCCACGCCGCGCCCCGGTGGACATGGCGGAGGCAATGGAGGCGGGGACCGAAATGACCAGCGCGCAAGGGCAGCCGATCAGGAGCAAGGCAAGGCCGCGATACACCCAGGTGTCCCAGGGTTGACCGAATGCCAGCGGCGGTACCACCACGACCAGCGCCGCAACGGCGACGATTGCGGGCATATACCAGCGGCTGAAACGGTCTATGAAGCGTTCGGTCGGCGCGCGCGCCTCCTCGGCCTCTTCGACCAAGCGGATGATGCGGGCGATGGTGTTGTCTTCCGCGCCCTTGGTGACCTTCACCCGCAGCGCGGCCTCAGTGTTGATTGCGCCTGCAAAGACCGCATCCCCCGGCCCGCGCGTTTTGGGGACGCTTTCGCCGGTGACCGGGCTTTCGTCCACGCCCGAGGTGCCATCCAGGATCTCGCCATCGGCCGGAATCCGGTCGCCGGGGCGAACAAGCACGGTCTGGCCGATGGTCAGGCTTGCGGCGGGCACCTCACGCGTGGTGTCGCCGGTGACCAGTTGTGCCGTTTTCGGGACAAGGTTCGCCAAGGCCCTGATGCCGTCTCGCGCCTTGCCAGCGGCCACGCCTTCGAGCACCTCGCCTACGGCGAACAGGAAAACGACCAGCGCCGCTTCTTCCGCCGCGTTGATGAACAGCGCGCCGATGGCCGCGATGGTCATCAGGCTTTCGATGGTGAAGGGCTGACCCATGCGCAAGGCGGAGAAGGCACGCTGCGCCACTGGGGCCACGCCGATCAGACAGGCGGCGACAAAGGCCCATTTGCCGATCTCGGGCGCAAGATACTCGATGATCCAGGCCGCACCGAGCAACAGCGCGGTGAAGATGACCAGCTTGCCCTTGGCCGTCTGATACCAGCGCTTGCCCCGGTCGGCGGGGTCATCATGGACATGGCCGGGGCTGCCGTGACCGCTGTCGTCGCGCTTTGCGGCGGCCGCCTTCGGGCCGTGGTCGTGCCCGGCGTGATCGTGGCCCTCATGTGCCGCATGGTCATCGTCATGCCCATCGTGGGCACCGGGCAGAACGAAGTCCTTCTTCGCCCCAACCGCGCGCGGCGCAATCTGATAGCCAAGCGCACGGACGGTCTTCTCGATCTTGTCCCGCTTGGTCTGCGTCTCGTCCAGGGTCAGCCGCAGGCGCTCCGTCATGATCCCGACCTCGACGCCGCTTACCCCCGGAAGACGCGCCACCGCATCCCTGATCTTGGTCGCGCAGGACCCGCAGTCCATGCCCGTCACGGTCCAGTCGCAGTACGTTTCGCGTGCAGCTTCCGACATTGTCATTCCTCCTGCCGCAGGGCGGGCAGTTGCTTTCATCGAATCAAGAACCTAATGTCTCTAGCAACTATAGCTTCAAGGGGAATCTGATGCTGACCATCGGAAAACTGGGCGAGGCAGCCGGGGTGAAGGTTCCGACGATCCGCTATTACGAACAGATCGGCCTTTTGCCCGAGGCGGAACGCAGCGCGGGCAACCAGCGGCTCTATGGCCGCAAGGCGATGGAGCGTCTGGCGTTCATCCGGCATGCGCGCGATCTGGGTTTCACGCTGGAAGCGATCCGCGATCTCCTCAGCTTGTCGGACAGACCCGACCAGTCGTGTGCCGCCGCAGATGCCATCGCAAGGGCGCAACTGGCCGAAATTGAAAGCCGCCTTGCCCGCCTGACCGCACTGAAGGCCGAACTCGAACGCATGGTCGTGCAATGCGCAGGCGGGAAGATCGCCGACTGCCGGGTCATAGAGGTGCTGGGAGACCATTCCCTGTGCGCGACAGATCACCGCCACCCAGAAAGCGAGGTGCCGTCATGACCGCGCCCGGCACACTCGCCATCTATGCCGGAGCGGCCCTGGCCGAAATCCTCGGCTGCTTTGCCGTCTGGGCCTGGATGCGGCAAGGCGCAAGCCCGCTCTGGCTGCTGCCTGGCCTGGTTAGCCTCGCCGTGTTCGCCTGGCTTCTCACGTTTGCCCCGGCCGATTTCGCGGGGCGCGCTTATGCGGCCTATGGCGGTGTCTACATCGCTGCCTCTCTCGTCTGGCTTTGGCTTGTCGAGAAGCAGCGTCCGGATGCTTGGGACATGACGGGTGCTGCGATTTGCTTGCTCGGCGGAGCAATCATCCTTCTTGCGCCCCGGGCGGCTTGATCAACAACAACACTCGGTCAACCGTTTGTGCGTTGTCGAAATTGTCTCCTCATGTCATGCACGTCGAATGTCGTGGATTGTCCGATCATTTCTTGCGGTGCTTTTGGCTGTGTCCCTGTTCGGGGCCGCAGTCAGTGAGGTATCGGCCGGACTTGCAGCGGAGATTGCGGCAGCTGCCGACCCGTGCTGCGAAGGCGATTGCCCTGAGGACACGGCATGCAGCGTCGCCTGCGAAATGATGGCGCGTGGCGGAATGACAATGCTCGCTCTGGTACAAGTCCCAGGGCTGTCCGTTACCGAGGAGGCATCTGCTGCTGTCCTGATGCTTCCTGACCGGCATCCTCCATCCGGGCTTCCGCCGGATGGCTTGAGGCGACCTCCCCGCATTTGACCCTGCCGCGTGCGTCAGCGCGCGGATGATGCCGTTTGCACCTGCGCCAGTTGGCTTCGCGGGTGCGCGATCGTTGCAATCAAAGGGTCTTCCTCATGACAAGCATGTTCCGCCGCATTTGCGGCTCCGTTCTGGCACTTCTCATCGGCGCATCTGCCCTCTGGGCAGGTGCCGACGACTACCGTTTCGAAGTCGTCTCGACCGACCATCGAGTCGGATCTGGGGTGACGATTGAACTTCGTCTGACCGATCTTCGCACCGGCCAGCCGGTCGAGGGCGCGGTTATCTATGCCACGCGCATGGACATGGCCCCCGACGGGATGGAGATGATGACCTCACCCGTCACCGCATTGCCGGCCGAAGGTCCGGGCACTTACTTGTTCAGCACGGATCTCACCATGGCGGGCGGATGGCGGTTTTCGGTGGCGGCCAAGGTGCAGGGTGAACCTGAAACCGTGAAGGCAGAACTGGAATTGCGAGCCGAGCCATGAGCGCGGTTGGCAAGCTGACTGCCGCAGTCCTTGTTGCAGGCAGTGCCGGATGGATCGGGCTGACCGCTGGCGAAAAGGGAATCACCGTGGCCAGCCTGATAGGCATGGCCGAGATGCAGCTTGCCGCGTTGATGGGCAATGACGCAGTCGCCATGCCAGGTGGTGACGCCCCTGAAGCAGAGCCAACCGGCCCGGTGATCTACTGGAGGCATCCAGATGGGTTGCCCGAATGGTCGGTATCCGAGCGGCAGACGGCGGATGGGCGGGACTTCCTGCCTGTCCTGGCAAGCGAGGATCTGTCACTGGGCCTTGCTCCCGAGCCCGCCGCAGAAACGGCCATGGCGGAAACAGGTGAGCGGACCATCCTCTACTACCGCAACCCGATGGGCCTGCCCGACACCTCGCCAGTGCCGAAGCAGGATTCAATGGGGATGGATTACATCCCCGTCTATGACGGTGAAGACAGTGATGACGGCTCGGTCACTGTCAGACCTGGCAAGTTGCAGCGCACCGGGGTTCGAACGGCCGAAGCGGTGTTGGCACCCCTGGCGGCCAAATTGCGCGCGCCGGGAATCGTGGAACTGGACGAACGCCGGATCAGTGTCATCTCGCTGCGCGCAGACGCCTTCATAGAAACGGTTGCCGATGTGACCACTGGCAGCACGATCGTCGAAGGTGCACCGCTTGTGACGCTCTATTCACCCGAGATCGCTGCCGCTCTTGCACAGTTCCTGACCGACGTGCGGTCGGAAGGGCGGTTAAGGGAGGGCGCGCGGCAGCGATTGGAAAACCTCGGCGTGCCGGGAGAGGTGATCGACCGCATCGCGACCGAGGGCCAGACGACGGTCAGCATCCCAATCATGGCCCCGCGCAGCGGCGTGGTGCTGGAGAGAATGGCGGTTGAGGGCATGATGTCGGAGGCGGGCGATACCTTGTTCCGCATCGCTGACACCTCGACCGTCTGGGTCATCGCCGAAGTGCCTGAAGCGGCACTGATGGAGATTGCGGTAGGAGCAGAGGTTCGCGTGAGTTTTCGGGGCCTCACAGATGGCCCGATTTCGGGCCGTATCGACACCATTTACCCCGAAGTAGATATGATGACCCGCACGGGAAAGCTGCGGATTGAATTGCCGAACCCGGACGGGCGTCTGCGCGCCAACATGTTTGCCGAGGTCGAAATCATGCTCGGCGGCGCACCCGTGGTGCAGGTGCCCGAGGGTGCTGTGATCGACACCGGCGACCGGCAGGTGGTGATCCTTGATCTGGGCGAAGGGCGGTTCCGGCCCGAACCTGTGATCGTGGGGCGCAAAGGCGGCGGCATGATCGAGATCGTCAGCGGCATCGAGGCGGGTGACACGGTTGTCAGCGCCGCCACCTTTCTGATCGACGCCGAAAGCAACCTCAATGCGGCTTTGGCTGCCCTGGCAGCGCCTGAAGCCACCCCGAAGGCCAACCCATGATCGCCCGTATTATCGAATGGTCGGCCCGCAATGTGCTGCTGGTTCTGTTTGCCACCGTCTTTACCGTCGCGGCAGGCCTGTGGTCGCTACGCACGCTGCCGATCGACGCCATTCCGGACCTTTCGGATGTGCAGGTGATCGTGCTGACCGAATACCCGGGGCAAGCACCGCAGGTCGTCGAGGATCAGGTCACCTATCCCCTGACCTCGGCCATGCTGACTGTGCCGCAATCAAGGGTCGTGCGGGGGTTTTCTTTCTTCGGAATCTCCTTCGTCTACATCATTTTTGAAGACGGCGTGGATCCCTATTGGGCGCGTTCACGGGTGCTGGAGTATCTGAACGCGGCCGCAGCGCGCTTGCCCGACGGGGTGACGCCCGCGCTTGGGCCGGATGCGACGGGCGTGGGCTGGGTCTATCAATACGCGCTGAAGGGCGAGAACCTGAGCCTTGCCGAGCTGCGGTCCCTGCAGGACTGGGTGATGCGCTTTGCCATCAGCGGTGCCGATGGCGTGTCGGAAGTCGCAAGTGTCGGCGGGTTTGTGAAGCAATACTCGATCACCGTGGATCCGGTGCGGATGCGGGCGCTTGGCATCACCCTGTCCGAGATCGGAGAGGCAGTTGCGGCCAGCAACATGGACACCGGCGGGCGCACGGTCGAGCTGTCGGAATTCGAGTTCATGGTGCGGGGGCGCGGCTATCTGGACGGCATCGGTGATCTTGAGATGGTCCCGATCCGCGCCGAAGGCGGCGTCCCGGTCCTTTTGCGCGATGTTGCGCGGGTCGAGATCGTGCCCGACGAGCGCCGGGGCATTGCTGAGCTGAATGGAGAAGGCGAGGTCGCCAGCGGCATCGTGCTTCAGCGCGTGGGCGCCAATGCTCTCGACGTGATCAACAATGCCAAGGCCGAGATCGAGACCATCGCGCAAAGCCTGCCCGAGGGGGTGGAGATCGTCACGGTCTATGACCGGTCCGACCTGATCCTGTCGGCCATCGAGACCCTGCGGACGACCCTGCTTGAAGAAAGTATCGTCGTAGCCCTGGTCACCTTCGTGTTCCTGCTACACGTTCGGTCATCGTTGGTGGCGATTATCATGCTGCCCGTGGGTCTTCTGATGGCCTTCACAGCCATGCGCGCGCTTGGAATCGGGGCCAACATCATGAGCCTTGGCGGTATCGCCATCGCCATCGGTGCCATGATCGACGCCGCCATCGTGATGATCGAGAACGCCCACAAGCATCTGGAGAGGTCAGAACCCGGCAAGCCACGGGTTGAGGTGCTGATTGAAGCCGCATCCGAGGTCGGCCCCGCTCTGTTCTTCAGCCTACTGATCATCACCGTCTCCTTCCTGCCGATCTTCGCGCTGGCAGGGCAAGAGGGCCGCCTGTTCGGCCCCTTGGCTGCAACCAAAACTTTCGCCATGGCGGCAGCAGCACTCTTGTCGGTGACGCTGGTGCCCGCGCTGATGGTGATCTTCGTGCGCGGGCGGATTGTGCCCGAACACAGGAACCCGGTGAACCGGGTCCTGATCGCACTCTATCGCCCCGTCATCCAATGGGTGCTGCGGGCGCGGGTGTTCACCATACTCTTGGCGCTGGTCGCACTGGTCGCCACGATCTGGCCCGCGCGCCAATTGGGGTCCGAGTTCATGCCTGCGCTGGACGAGGGCACGATGATGTACATGCCCACCACCCTGCCGGGCCTCTCGGTCACCAAGGCCGCGGAACTGATGCAGATGCAGGACCGCATCATCCGCAGCTTCCCGGAAGTCGAGACTGTCTTCGGCAAGGCGGGACGTGCGCTAACGGCAACCGACCCGGCCCCGACCGAAATGTTCGAGACGATCATTCAGCTGAAGCCGAAGGATGAGTGGCGCGAGGGCGTCACGATGGAAAGCCTCCGGTTGGAAATGGACGCCGCGCTGCAATTCCCCGGCGTCTCGAACGCCTGGACCCAGCCGATCCGGGCGCGCATTGACATGCTGGCGACCGGCATCCGCACGCCGGTGGGGGTAAAGGTGTTCGGCACCGACCTAACAGAAATGGAGGCCGTCGCGCGACAGGTCGAGGCGGTGTTGCGCAATGTTCCCGGCACCACCAGCGCCTATGCCGAGCGGGTGATCGGCGGCTACTACCTCGACATTGTCCCAGACCGCGAACGGCTGGCGCGTTACGGCCTGTCGATTCAGGACGTGCAGGAAGTAATCGCCATGGCGCTTGGGGCCGAGGCGATCACCCAGACCGTCGAGGGGCGCGAACGCTACAACGTAGCACTGCGCTATCCCGCAGCGCTGCGACAGGATCCCGATGCCATCGCGCAAGAGGTTCAGGTCGCGCTTCCGGGTGGTGGCACTGTCCCCTTGGGCGAGGTCGCCGCTGTCGAGCGTACACGGGGTGCGACGTCGATCCGCACTGAGAACGGTCAGCTTGCCGTCTACATCTTCGTGGACATCGCGGGCCGCGATCTGGGCGGCTATGTCGCCGAGGCACAAGCGGCAGTGGCTGGCGAAGTGATCCTGCCGCCCGGCTATTCGCTGGGCTGGAGCGGTCAGTTCGAATACCTCGAACGTGCCAAGGCCCGGCTGGCGATCGTCGTGCCGATCACGCTGGCGGTGATCTTCCTGCTTCTTTTTCTGAACTTCCGCCGCCTGACCGAAACCCTGATCGTCATGCTGTCGCTGCCCTTCGCGCTGGTCGGCGGGGTCTGGCTGATGTGGTGGATGGGGTTCAACACCTCCGTGGCAGTCGCCGTCGGGTTCATTGCGCTGGCAGGCGTAGCGGCAGAAACTGGGGTGATCATGCTGATCTACCTCGACCACGCACTGGCCGAACGCCGGGCCGAGGTTGCCCGCGCAGGCCGCCCATTCACCCGCGCCGATCTCGATGCCGCCATCATGGTCGGCGCTGTCGAACGGGTCCGGCCCAAGATGATGACTGTCGTCGCAATCATGGCGGGTCTAATGCCGATCCTCTGGGCGCATGGCACTGGATCCGAGGTCATGAGCCGCATCGCCGTGCCGATGATTGGCGGCATGGTGTCGTCCACCATCCTGACATTGGTCGTGATTCCGGCTGTCTACGCACTGATCAAGGGGCGCGGGCTGGCGAAGGCAGAAGACATTGCCAAGGGTGGTGCAGTCGTAAAGCCAATGGGTCAATCCCTGGCCTGAAAGTAGTCGGAAAAACCCCAGCAAAACTGATTGGAGCAAGCAATTCCGAGGTCTCTCTTCCGCGTCAAGCCATCTCATCGGGAGATTTCTCCTGCCAAAACGGCGCGTCCGTGCACGGCGAGGATTGCAGCGAACCTTGGACAGCCAAACTGTCGCACGACATCTAGGACACGAGCATCGTAGGCGGTTTGGCCAATCAGGCTGCACAAATCCGATTCGTGAAACTGTCGGTTGGCGCTCGGAGCAGCCCGAATCTGCTGATGGAGCTCAAGCGTTTTGGGATCTTGGTTGGCCAGCAGCTTCGGCTCAGAAAAAACCGTTGGAGCCCGGCTTGACGAACTGGTCCGCCAGCGCCGCATGAAGCCGAGCAAGTAGCCAGCCGGGACATGGGCATTGCCGCGCGACCGGTTGAAGGTCAGGAAACGTTCCCAGATGACCTGCGTGTCGACGTTCCAGCAGGCCAGCGATGTCTTCGCAGCCTTGATCAAGGCTGCCCAGGGTGTTCGATAGACGTTCGTTCCTACGCCGATCTCGATCTTTCCTGCAAAGATAGTTTTGTTCTTAGACTCTCTAGATTGTGATGTGTCGCCTGGGGCTGACACGACATCTGGCAACGCATCGACATCGCTGCTCCCCGCGAACCGGAAAAGCCAAGGCGCGAACTTGCCGTTCGTCTTCCACCGGACCAGCGCCAGGCCAGAGGCTGCGAGCTCGACCAAAAGCACCGTCAGATGTTGCCGCGACACCCTCATTTTTTCCGCAAGATGAGCCAGCGTGAAAGCGGCAGTCCCGCGCTCGAGCCCGTTGTACCCATCTTTCCAGGCAATCCCGTCGAGGATGATCGTCGCGAGCTTATGGGCCGCCGTGGATAATGGGGTTTCCGTGATGCGGCGCAAGATAGCGCCCGTGGTGAGTTCCATGATGTGTCGTTCCGTCTTGGGGCGACATCAGACCGCGAGGCGTGCAAAATTTCGTTCCGGCAAAGGTATTTGCCGGTTGAACGGACCCAAAGCTCGCGCTAAAGTCCCACTACCACGAGGAAATCAGTGCGGCGTCGGGCCTATGGTCTGGCGTCGTTTCTGTTTCTAGGGGTTACGTCTTTCGATCGTTTCGGAGGGGGTAGTCGTTCAGGTTCTCAGTAATGAACTTCTTCGTGTCCGTAGCTGCCTTCATAGTCGCGCCACTCGACGAAGACCGACCGGTGCCAATAGCTGTGACAGTCGGTCGGCACGGCGAAGTCTGAGGCGGTCGGCACCGCAGAAACGCTGCTCCGACGACGGCTGTACTCGCCCTGAGCGCCATAGGTACCCATGTACACGGCGCCCCAGCTGTTGCAGTCGCCATCAGAGCTGCGACGCTGCTGGTAGGTGATCTCGAACACGCGGATCGAGCGGACGAAGTCAAACGCCGGGTCCGATATGTCGACATCCGCCCGATCCTGGACAAGCTGAAGTGCGAAGCGCGTTTCCGGGACCGAGACGAGCGGCACAGACTCACCGTGGAGAGCGATGTCGAACAGGCGCTCTATCGGCCTCAGTTCGCCCCGGAAACTCACCCGCATCGGGCAGTTCCAGATCTGCAGCGGCGGCTCAATCGGCCAGGGCGTGATGCGCCGAATGAAGACTGCACGGGCATGCGCGCATTCTGCCGAGGCCGGCCAGCCCCCTGCGAGGCAAAGAAGGATCGCGCAATCGACAGGGTAAGCCATTGCCGGAGTGACGGTTGCGGTTGAGAGACCGACACCCAGGAGGAGGGCGGGGAGGAGAGGTTTCACGGGAGGTCCTTCTGAGCTGGCTGGATGTTGAGGAAGGTTGAATAGGCCTCGGTTGCCCTGTGGGCTTCCGACAGGGCGCGATTGCGCTCTGTGTCGAGGCAGGCGATGTGGGTGCTGACGGCCGCAAAATAGGCTTCGAACTCGGCCGCGATCTCTGCGCGGTACTCGGCGAGAACCGCCTCGGGGAGGTCGGTGACCGGCACTTCGGGCGGCAGGCAACGAATCACCTCTGGTTGTGCAATGGCTGCGGAGTTCATAAACATGAACACAATGATCGCGGCCAAATTCAGCTCTCGTCTGCGCATCTGAAGTGCTAATCCGGCCGATTGAACCGATCCGTGAACCAGCAAAAATGCCAATATTTCTTGGTCTTTTCTCAACGTCTGCGTCTCATTACGTGGCTCCATTTTCTCGAGGACCGACCGGTGCAGCTGCCTTCATGACACGCCGTCCGGTTCAACCGCAGGTTCGGGCATACGCCCTTCTTCTATTGTGTTTGTCATTTTTGTGTTGAATGCGCCATACTTTCTGTTAGGCATCGCCTCACAAAGAAATCTGCGATACAACGTTCCCAACAGATGATCCGAGGGGACCCCATGAATACCAAACGGCGCGCATTGCCTGTCTTGCTGGAGCGTGACTTCCGCAAGCTGGCCGCATCCGAAGGAGCGACTGTTGAGATCGAGTGTGTCAGTGCGCCCAACCCCGACGAACGGTTCTCGGGGGAATGGCTGTTCTACGTTGTCAGCCCCGCGGGCGAACGCTTCCTTCTGGTCACGGCGCTTGCGCGGGAACGTATCGTCAATTCCCCGATCGGTATGTTCGGGCTCGCCTTCGGCAAGCTCAACCTCGACCATCTCGACGTGCCTGCTGTCGCTGGCGCTGTCTGCACTGGCATGCGGAGCCGCCCAGGCGGAAGTGATCCGCTGGAATGATCCGGAAGGGCAGGGCGGAGAAGTCCACCTTGCAGCACTTGATTCATCCGTCCTGCGCTATGACGGTCAGGGGCAGCTCATCGTTCCTATTCACCCTGAACCAGTTGAAGAAGAGACGCGGGAAGGGGAGGGGGCAGAAGTCGCCGCTGATGTCTCCTTCAGCACCAAAGGGGTTGCAGCCCCAAGGGATGTCTTGCCACAGGTCCGGCTGATTGCGACCCGCTATCAAGACCATCCGGCCTTGGCGCAACTGGAGCTTTCGCCCGCTGAATGGGCCGCATTCTTTCAGGCAATGATCAAGGTCGAGAGCAATTACACACAAGAGGCTGTCAGCCATGCCGGTGCGCTTGGCCTCGCGCAACTGATGCCCGGCACGGCTGATTATCTCAACGTTGACCCCTCGGACCCCATCGAAAACCTCGACGGCGGCGCACGCTATCTTCTGGAACAAATGGCCGCCTTCGGCAGCCTAGAGCTTGCCCTTGCCGCCTACAACGCCGGCCCCGAGGCCGTGCGCAAATACGACGGCGTGCCACCCTACGCCGAGACACAATCCCACATCGTCAAGGTGATGGCGGTCTATGACCGCATCCTCACCGAGCTCTGAACCAAGAAGGACAACTCACCCAATGCGCAACCAAAACGTGGCTCTTCTGGGCCTGACCCTTTGCACCCTTTTTCTGGCGCAAGCCGAGCCAGCACTCGCGCAGGTGGTCTTCACCAAGGCCGAAACCGTGGCCACCGGCGTTCTGGCCTCCTTCCGGGGCACCCTCGCGACAGCCTTCTTCGGCATCGCCTTCGTGGTGACCGGCTTCCTCGCGGCCTTCAACCGGATTTCCTGGGCCTGGGTGGCATTGGTTGTGGTAGGTGCCTTCCTTGTTTTTGCCGGCCCCGCCATTGTCGCCAACCTGCGCTCGTCCTTCAGCTGAGGCGAGACCAGACCCATGGAGAAAAGCGCGGTCATCCTCGGGCTCTCGCGGCAAGCCAAGTTTCTTGGCCTGCCGATGCCCTATGCCATGGCAGTGGGAGCGATGACCGTGCTGCCCTTCATCTTGTTCAAGCCGGTTTGGTGGTTCTTGACCGCACCGATCTGGTACGGGCTTGCCCGCTTTGCGACGAAGCTGAACCCGAATGGGCATCACGTCTTTGCCGTTATGATGCAGGTGACGCCGATGGCCATCCTGCGGAAAGGGCGGCGTCATGTTTCTTGAGAGAGAAGGCCTGCGGGGCAGGGCGCGGGCGCTGATCCCGGCGGATCCGAAGATCTATGCGCATCTGCCTTATGTCATTGAGCTTGATGACGAGGTGGTGCGCACCCGCGACAACGGGCTGATGATCTCGCTCGAAGTGACCGGCATTGACGGGATCACATCCGGGTCTTCGGCGGTCACCGCCCTTCGGGCGGGGTTCGCGCATCTGCTCGACACGTTGGATGAACGTTTCAGCTTCTATCTGCACCGGATGATGCGCCCGGCCCAAGCTCAGCTGAAACCGATCCACGGCCAAAGCTTTGCAGCCGATATCGACCGGGCATGGAACACGGAACTGCAGCGCCGCAACCTGCAGGAATCCGTGCTGATCCTCACGGTCGTCCGGCGGCAAGTTGCTCCGCTGGCTGTCCCGCTCTTTGGCAAAGCGGCGGCAAAGGTCTGGGGCGAGGATACCGACCGGCGCTTGGAAGAGTTGCGCGAGGTGGTTTCGATCCTCGAGACCGGACTTGGCGTCAAATCCCATCGGCTCAAGATCAGCGATGGCAGCCTGATCGGCTTTTACGCCTCGCTCCTGACCGGCGAGTTGCGCAGCAAACCACGCAGTCCCTTTGGCATCATCGCCGAAGATGCCAGCGATGCCGCCATTCGCTTCGGCAAAGGTCAGTTCGCGGTGGAGGAGGGGGCAGATACGCCGCGCGTCGGTGCTGTTCTCTATGTCAAATCCTATGCGACCTCGACCTGGCCCGGCATGCTGGATGCACTCGGGGCCTCCCGCAATACCATTATCACCCACAGCTACACGCCGATTGAGCGAGGCAGCATCACCGAACGCGTGAAACGCCGCGTGGCGCAAATGCGGGCTTCCGAAGACATCGCTGCGACGATCGAGGCCCAACTTTTTGAGGCTGCTGACAAATCCGAAAGCGGCGAGCTCGGCTTTGGTATCCATCAGATGACCATCACGGTCTTTGCCAGTGATCAGGCGGCACTGGATACCGAAGTCGCCCGCATCCGCGGAATCGCGCATCAAAACGGCATGCGGTTGGTTCGCGAAGTCACAGCGCTCGAGGCCGCCTTCTTCGCCATGCACCCCGGCAACATGGACTACCGGGCGCGGGACATGACGGTCTCGTCCTTGAACTTCGCCGATATGGCAGCACTACATGCCGCAGATACCGGGACGGAAGCCGCGCGCCTGCCATGGCAAACGCCGCTGACGTTGTTTCAAACTTTGCAGGGCAGTCTGCATCGGTTCAGTTTCCATGAACCCGGCGACCCGAAAGCTGAGCCGACCAACGGCCATACGCTCGTCTTGGGCAAGTCCGGCGGTGGTAAGACCACCACTGTCGCCTTCCTCGCGGCCCAGGCTCAAAGGGTAGGGGGCCGTACGATCATCTTTGACAAGGAAGCGGGGCTCAAAATGGCGGTCCGTGCCCTTGGTGGCCGCTATGCAGAAATCCGTGCCGGACGGCCGACCGGGCTGAATCCGCTTGCCACAGAATCCGGCGAACGCGGAGAGGCGTGGTTTCTGGATTGGCTCGTGGCGTTGTTGGAACAGCGCAGCGGGCCGATGACACCGCTGCAATCCGAGGCGCTCAAATCCGCCATTTCCCAGAACGGCAAGGCCCGGGAAGGGTTGAGGAACTTCCGGGCGTTTCAGGAACTCTTTGGAGATGTGGGCGACGGGCTCGATCTGGCACAGCGGATCAGTGAATGGGGCCCTGAGGGCCGCTATGGCTGGGTCTTCGGCGAAGCTGAGGAACCGGTGGTGGATTTCACCAGCCATGATGTGACGGCCGTCGATCTGACGGAAATACTCGACCTCGGCACCGAGCGGACTGCAATCCTTGGCTATCTCTTCCGCCGCATCGAGATGCTGATCGAGGAAAAGCGCCCGACGCTGATCCTGATCGACGAGGCCTGGAAGGTTCTCGACGACGAGTACTTCGCGAAGAAACTTGCCGAATGGCTGGTGACCGCCCGCAAAAAAAACGTCGTCGTTGTGATGATGACCCAGTTTCCGAGCCAGATCCGAGGATCTAAAGCCCGCTCGATCCTGGAAGCCCTGCCGAACCAGCTCTTGTTCCCAAACGGTGAAGCAGCAAGTGCCGACTATGACGGGTTCCGGCTGTCCGATGGCGAGCTGGATTTTGTCCTGAGCCCGATCCCAGGCCAGCGGATGGTGCTGTCACGCACGCCGCGCAGCTCGACCGTGCTGAACGTCGATCTCAAAGCTCTGGGGCCACTTCTGACAGCGCTTGGCGGTGGTCAGGCCGGGCTCAATGCCTTTGGCGCGGACTATGCCAACCGGCCCAAATTCTGGAAGGAATGATTGTCCAATGAAATCAATATATTACATAACCTTGATTATCGGAATCGGATGTTCTGGCCTCGCGGGCTGCGCCGAAGTGCCGATCGCCAAGACCAATTGCTGGGCCACCGCTGGCTCTACTGTGACCACTTCCACCAAGGGCGCAAGCCCGGATGCGGGCCTTGTCTCGCGCGGCAATACCTCGCCCGTCGATGTCATTCCCTGCCGCTAAATCCAGACGACCTGTCAGGGCGCTTGCCCTGATGGCGGCGGCGCTGCCGCTGGCGGCCTTCGCGCAAGGCGTGCCGATTGCCGACGGCAAGTCGATCATCCAGCACAGCCTGGAAATCGCGCAGATGTCCTACCTGACGGGCGCTCGGGAACTTGAGGCCGACAAGAAGGCGCGGATTGCCGAGTTGCATCAGCAACAGCTTGATGCGCTCGACGCCACGCTCGCGATGATGACGGGCAACACGCCCTGGATCGGCGACCTGGAAGTGATCCCGGGGGCCGAGGCAGAAGTCCTCTATGATGTCGAAGATAACAGCCCCTATGCGGCACGGCTCTTTGGCGACGGCAAGACCGGCATCGAGGAGATGATCGTCACTACCGCGAAGAAGTACGCGGGCCATCCGGGCCTCGCGCGTGCTGGTCTCAACCCCGTCGAATTCCGCATCTGGTTCCAGAGCCTTGTGAAACAGGAATCCGGGTTTTCCATCGGCGCGCGCTCGCCGGTCGGTGCCTTCGGCCTGACGCAGGTCATGCCGGATACCGCAAAAGATCTCGGCATCTACCCGGCCTATTATGACGACCCGATGCTGCAGCTTGACGGTGGTGCCCGGTATTTCCTGACCCAGCTCAACAAGTTTGGCTCCGTTCCGCTGGCCTTGGCGGCCTACAACGCCGGCCCCGGCAATGTCTCGAAATACGGCGGCATCCCGCCCTTCAAGGAGACCCAGGATTACGTCGTCCGTATCACCGGGTTCTTCAACGCCTATGCGGCCAAGATCAGCGGCATCGATCAGGTCGGCACGTTCGATCCGCGCGACATGGCGATAGCCACGGCCTCGAATGTCTCGGACGCAGGGTTGCACTATGGGATGGAAGCGAGCCTCGAGATCGAGGCTTCGCTGAAACGGCTCCGCGTCCTAATCGAAAAGATTCCGACCACCAAGTCGGCCAAGGAAGCGCTGGATCTCAACAGCTATGCGCGTGCCGAGGCTGTGCGGATCGCGCTGATGGTCGACCGGGTCAAGGCCGCACGGGTCAAGGTAGACCAGGCGCGCTACGCGCTCTGGATCGAGGCTTACGCCCGCGACGCAACATTCATCAAGGTAAAGGCTGGTTCCGAATGATCTCCAAGCGCATCCGGGGCGTCAGTGCCCTTCTCCTCACCACAGCACTGGCGCTGCCGCTCCCAGCGGCGGCCCAAGGCGTGCCGACCATCGACCTCACCAGCATTGCCAAGATCGGCGAGGTGCTGACCGAGGCAAAGCTGCAGGTGCGCGAAATGATCACCTCGAACCTGAAGCTCGACGAGCAGATCCTGAAACAGATCGAGCAGATCGCCACCCTGAAGGCGCAGCTCGACGCACTCCGGAACGGGCTGACGCTGGAAGCCCTTGGCATTCCTGACCCTGACACGTTCTTTGACGACATCCTGCCGGATGTCGCTGACCTGACCGGCGGGCTCCTCGCGGCGAAGGACGGGAAGTATTCCCTGATGACCACCTCGGGCAAGGTCGGCGACATGCCGGCCGGGCAATATGTGTCGGATTTCTTCGCCTCGGTCGGTTTGGACACCGCCACCGTCGACACGCTTTCGAAAAGCGAGGATCCGGGCGCGGCGCGGATTGGCACGCAGGCCAACACGGCCGCCTTCCTGTCGGCCGCGGCGGAAACCTCCTCGGTCAAGGCGTCCGAAAGCCTCGAACGGGTGCACGATCTGGTCCAGGAGATCCCGGACACCGAGGGGCTGAAGGAAGCCATCGACCTCAACACGAGGGTCACGGCCGAGCTTTCCATCGCCATGGCCAATATCTGGAACATGGAGTCCGCCCAGCTCATGGGCATGGGGGAAGCCGGCGTCATGGATGCCGCCACAGCCGCCGAGGAAGAGAAGTTCATCAAAGTGATCCGGAAGGAATGAAAATGAGGAAGCTGCAAGCGAGACCCTTCAGCACGGCGCTGATCCTGGCGACCCTGTGGACGGGGATGGCCCCGGCCGAGACCCCTGCCCCGGCCGATCTGGCGCAGGAAGAGGCCTTCCTCGACGTCCTGCCGAAGATCGATGTGCCGGACGATGTCCAGCCGATCCCGGGAGCAGTGAATGAAGAGTTCCGGAACTGTGAGGCTCAGTGGCCGCCGGAATACGCCATGAGCCAGAGTGGGCCTGAGGCCCGTGCCTATCGGGATATCTATGGCTACGTGAAGGTGCGCAACGTGATCGCCACAAGCGACTGCACATGTGCAGGGAAAGTTGCAGCCTGGTCCGACGTGGACCTCATTGCAGCAGCTATCCGCAAAGAAACCGGAAAAGAGCGCCTGAGCTGGCAGGACACCAAGGTGGTCTTCGACACTTCGAATGAGCTGTTTCCCATCGCCGAGACCATGTGTGGCGGTTCTTTCTGATGGATAGCGTCTCGACCATTCTGACGACTTTGGATGCGGCGATCACGGCGGCGGGCCAACGGTTTTTTGAGGCAACAGCCAGTGCCGTCGGCCCGATCTACTCGAGCCTCCTCGCGCTCCTCCTCGTCATGGTCGGGATCAATGCCGCCCTCAATGTCTACCGCATCGCCATGCGCGATGCAGTGCAACTCGCCTTCCGCATCGTGATGGTGCTGATGTTCGGTCTCACCTGGTCGAACTTCAGCCAGATCTATCAGGCTGCCAGCAATGGTCTGAGCGATCTGGCACTGGAATACTTCCGCCTTGGCGGCGGCGGTGTGGCGACCTCCGCCACAGCAGCCATGGATGACATGGCCAACATGATGGCCGGCAACGTCGACTCTGTTTCGTCCGCCATGTCCTCAATCATGCGCGGCTTCGTCGCCGCGATCCTCTATGTCGTCCTCGGCATTCTGATGGCGGTCTATGTCTTCATCGTCGGCTTCGCCAAACTGATGATCGCCTTCCTTCTGGGCGTTGCCCCGCTCGCCATTGGCGCCACAATTTTCGAGAAGACCAAGGGCATCTTTGAGGCCTGGCTCTCGGCGATGATTGGCTATCTGATGTACCCGGTCGCCTCCGCAGGGATCATCGTCGCCGTCGTCACGGTGGCGCATGATGTATTTCGAAACGCGGATGCGGTCACCGATCTCGGTTCGATCCTCGGTTTCTTCGTCATCGTCTTCGTCGGTATCTTCGCTTTGATGGCCATCCCGAATGCCGTGACGCATATCACTGGGCAGATCAGCCTTGCCAGCATTGCGCCCCAGGCCCTCCGGGTTGCGGGCAAGCCTTTGGAGAAGGCAAGCGATTATTCTGCCCGGCGCATGAACGAGTTCCGCTCTGGCTTCATGACCGGCAAGACCGAACACCACCATTTGCGCGATCAGGCGCGGTCGGATGCCGAGCGGGGCCATGCGGCGCGGATGCGGCTCGGCCAGTTCATCCGCGACAGCTGATCCAGCCACCGCCAGCCGCGCCAACCCCCGTTTTCCGGAGCAAGACCATGACAGGTTCACCCCCTGAATTGAGAAGTTTTATCGAGGCCGAGATGTTCTTCGGCGTGAAGAAGCGCGAGCGCATTGCCTACGCCGTGGCAGGCGGCGGGCTCGCCATCGGCCTCATGGGGATGATCGCCGTCGTCACCCTACTGCCCCTGAAGGAGACCGAAGCCTTCCTCGCCATCGTCGACAAGGACACGGGCGTGGCCGAACGCGTGGTGGCGGTCGAGAAGGCCGGAATGGAACAGGCCGAGGCCATACGGCAAAGCCTTCTCTTCGCCTATGTCACCGACCGCGAAACCTATGACCAGCACGACAACGAGGAACGGATTCTCCGCGCCTATACCTGGTCCGAGGCCAATGCGAAGTCGTCGCTCGTGGCGCTCTGGACCGAAGGCCATCCGAACTACCCGCCGAAACTTTACGGAGAGAGCTCCAAGGTCCGGGTCGACATTCTCTCGATCACGCCGGTGACCGAGACTACGGCACAAGTCCGCTTCACCAAGACCTGGGTCTCGGATGGCGAGGGTATCCCCGACCGGGAAGGCAAGTTTACCGCGACCGTCACCTACCGGTTTGAGCCGACCAAACAGACCGCACTCGATCTCGTCTGGCAGAACCCGACCGGGTTCCTCGTTACCGATTATCGCCTCACATCCGAGGCCCTCACCCCTTCGGAAGGCTGATATGACCCGACGCTTCATATTCATCACGGCGGGTCTTTTGGCCAGCCTCGCGGCCCTGCCCGCCTTTGCCGAGACCGCCCCGAAATCCGGCAGTCATGACGCGCGGGTGACCTATGCCACCTATCAGGAAGGTCAGGTCTATCGCATCACCACGCGACTCCGGACCGTGACCCTCGTCGAACTGGGCGATGGCGAGAAGATCCAGTCGATCGCCATCGGCGATCTCGAAAGTTTCAAGATCGACAAGCTCGAGCGGTCGAACCTCTTCATCATCAAGCCGGTGGTGGCGGGCGCCACGACCAACCTGACGGTCGAGACCCAGAAGAACATCTATTTCCTTCAAGTGACGGAGAGTGCGAAGGGCAGTCCAAACTATTCGGTGAAGTTCACCGTGCCAGGCAGCTCCCGCGGCACCTCGCCCGGAACAGACATCCCGGCGGCCCTACCGATGACCTACAAGGTCATGAAAAAGGGCAAGCGGCTCCCCGACTTCGCGCCGGTGTCGATCTCGGATGATGGGCGGAAGACCACCTTTCTCATCCCGCCCGGCGCGCCGATGCCGACGATCTTCCGGGCCGATGCCAAGGGACAGGAATACTCAGTCAACTCCGCCGTGCGCGGCACCACGATCACCGTCAGCACCCGCTCGGAACGCTGGGTTCTGCGCTACGGGGATGAGTATGTCTGCGTGACCGCGGAAGCGGGGGCCGACCAATGAGCGAAGACGATCAGGACGGCAAACTTGCCGCGCGCATGGCCCGCATGAGACCTGCCGAAGCACCAAAGCGCCGCAGCGGCGTGAACCCCTATGCTCTCTCGGCCGTGACTGCTGTGGCGGGCGTCGGCGTTGGGGCCTGGCTTGTCATCGCCGCCCCGGAGGCCCCTGCCCCGGCACCTGCGCTGGAAACCGCCTCGGTGAGTGATTTCCAAGGGGATGGCGGTGCCGACGGGTTTTCGATCACGAAAGAAAAACCGCAGATCGTCCCTGCCGTCCCGGACACTTCCGAGGCGGACCGGCTCAAGGCCGAGATCGAGGCGCTGAATACCCAGATCGCCGATCTGAAAGCCAATCCCGTGACCGTCACCGATGAGGCGGCGCTCGCCGATCTGAAGGCCCAACTGGTGGCCCTCGATGCCGATGCCAAGGCGCGCGAGGCGGCCCTCTCCGATCTCGAACGCGAGAACATCCGGCTCCAGACCGAGCTTGAGACCAAGGCGCTCGTCGAGGGTGACGCCGAGGCCGAGGCGGCCCGGGCCCGCGAAGAGGAACTGGCCCGCAAGCGCCAGGAAGCTGAGATGCTGAAAGAGGCGCAGATCCATTCCGATATGGTCGCGATGCGCTCCTCCATGGATATGGGCGGGGAGACGGGAGGTGCCGCCCCGACCGGTCCTGGAGGTGGAGGTGCCGCTGCCACAGGCGATGAGGCCTTCCGGCGCGCGGGGGCAAAGTCGACCGAGGTCCGGCAAGCGGAGGTGATCGCCAACCCTGCCTATACCGTTATGCAGGGCACCCTGATCGAGGCCTCGTTGGAGACCGCCGTCAGCACCGATGTTTCCGGCAATGTCGCCGCCGTGGTCAGTCACGATGTCTGGTCCTTCGATATGTCCCGCGTCCTCATCCCGCGCGGCTCCCGTCTCTTTGGCCGTTACGATTCCGAGGTCGATGCCGGTCAACGCCGGGTGCTGATCGCCTGGGACCGGATCGTGACCACCGATGGCCAGTCCGTGGAACTCGCAGCTTACGGCACGGACCGCATCGGGCGCTCCGGCCTTCCCGGCAAGGTGCGCAACCACTTCCTGCAGCGCTTCGGCACCGCCGCCATAATCTCGGTGATCGGGGCCGTCCCTGCGATCGCCGCCGCCCGATACGAAGGCGACGAGGTGGCATCCGACACCGCCGAGAACGTCGGCAATGACCTCGGTGAGGCGGTGAATGATGTCATGGCCGACTACCTGCGCATCCCGCCGACGATCAGCGTCAATCAGGGGGCTGTCGTCATGGTCCGGGTCGACGCCGATATCGAGTTCTACTGATGAGCTATCTCGATACCTATCTCGGGCAACTCGACGCGGCACTCGCTGACCCGGCCGTCATGGAACTTGCGATCAATGCCGATGGCACGATCTGGGTCGAGAGGTCGGGGCAAATCCATATGGGACCGAGCGGGCTTGCACCCCTGCCCGCGCGCTCAGTGCGCGACCTCGCCGCGCAGATCGCCAATTCGACCTCGAACACCTTCACAGAGGCCGCACCGCTTGTCTCGGCCGCCGTTCGCTACCGTGATCTGATGCTGCGCTGTCAGGTGGTCGGCACACCTGCTGTCTCTGGCGGCACGGTCATCGGCATCCGGGTGTTTCGATCGCGACAAGGGGATCATCGGCGCGCGCCGCGCTCCTTCAGCTTCTTGCGGGGACAGGAGAAGTCTCTGGAAGAGGAACGGCGGGTCATGGTCGCGGAAATCCGTGCCGGATCCGAAGGGGCGGATGTCGATGCCTTTCTCGGGCGGCTCGTCTCTGAGCGGCTGAACGTCATCGTCTCGGGCGGCACCTCGACGGGGAAGACCGAGCTCGGCCGCAAGCTTCTGGAGATGGTCGCTCCCGATGAGCGCATCGTCACCATCGAGGATTCCCTCGAACTCCTGCCCGGCCAGCCCAATACCGTAAGCCTGATCGCGCAGCGTGACGAGGCCTCGCCCCGCTCGGCGGACAAGCTTCTGCAGGCGACCCTGCGGCTTCGGCCAGACCGGATCATCCTCGGCGAATTGCGCGGGGCGGAAGCCGCGACGTTTCTCGATGCGATCAACACCGGCCATTCCGGCTCTTTCACCACGCTCCACGCCCATTCGGCGCGCAAAGCGATGGACCGGCTGGCGCTTCTCGTCATGGCACAGGGCACCAAACTCAGCTTCGCCGAGGTCATCCGCTACCTCGAGACATCGATCGACGTGATCCTGCAGATGGGCCGCCAGGGCGACCGCCGCGGGATCATGGAGATGTATTTCCCTGGGCTCGACGACTGACAGGCTGCGGTCTCCCAGCCCTTCTTCCCCACTTGACCGGCCAGCGAGCCAAAAGGTTGCATTCATGGACCAGGACATTGACGGCCAGCAGATAAACGGGTCCGCAGGGCGCGCCGCGAGCCAAGAGCCCGAGGCTGGTGGGACCCGTGGGGTCCCAGAGCGGAAGAAAGCATACTTCTCCGTCCGTTTGACCTTTTCCGGAACTTCTCAGGAATTCGAAGATCCACGTCTTGCCGGCGAGGCATTCTTTCGGGCCGATCCGGCTGAGCGGCCTTCGGTCACCCATGTCGACGGCAACACCGCCCGGACCATGGCCCGCACGGAACTCCATGGGGTCCACGGGGGCGGCGAGACGCGGTATTTCAAATCGCTGCCGGACTCGCATGCCCCCGATGCGGAATTTCGGGCCGGGTTTCTGGCGGCTATGGAGGCTTCGATCTCCGAGCGCCTGGAGAGGGTCCAAGCCGGTCGGAATGGCGAAAATGTCGTCGAGCGGCTGGACGCCGGGCTGAAAGACGACCTCGAGGCCTTCGCGCGCCGCGAACCCGAGAAGGCGGCAAGCCTTTGGTCAGATCGGACGGAGGAACCTGCACCAGGGTCCATCTTGCAGGCGGCGGTGAAGGCCCGGGAAGGGGTGGTGGACGCCGAAGCGCAGGTCGGTCAGGCCGTCACGGCAGAGAAGTCGCCGGTGATTGCCACTGGGGATTGGGTAATTACGGACCGGGATGTCGAGTTGCGCCCGGTGGCCGTGGCGACCGACAAGGGCTTGCATGTGGGTTTTGAAGCCAAGCTGCCTGACGGGGAAACGGAAATCAGCTTCTCGGACCGGACCTTTGCGACCAGCCGGGACGCCCTGCGTCACGCCTGGGATTTCTACGAAGGTGGCGAAGAGGGGCTGGAAATTGCTGTAAGCCGGGTGGCCGCGACAGAACGCGACCTTGACGAAGACACAGAACGCATACCCTCAGGCCTCGTCCTGGAGCATCGGGAACAGCCGGAATTCCCCCGACCTGAAACCGCGATCTATGCAGGTGAAGAGGCTCAACTGGTACTGACCCTCGGCCGCGACACCGAGGCGACCCGTGATCATGCTGAACGTCTGGTTGCCGATCCCGCGTTGCGGCAAGTGGTGGCTGAGCATATTCCAGATGCCGAGGCCACGCTTGGCACGGGCCGGTTTGTCGACGGCGAAGGATCCGCAGGCTTTCTGCCCGATGAACTCCTTGCGGTCACTTCTTATGGTCGCGATGGAGGTGCCGAGGTTCTGGCCAAGTTTCCGGACGAGGGTCCGTTGAGTGAAGCCCTGGCCAGGCATCTGGCTGAAAGCCCGGTTCTCATGGGCCACGCAGAGGAAGAACGGCTGCGCAGCGACTTCACGGCAGACCCGGCGAGGGCCATATCCGCCTGGGTGGCAAGGTCGAGCGAACAGATCGACAGGCTGCCGTCGGACCGGCAGGAAGAACTGCGATCGGAACTGCAGGGCATCGCCAAAGATGCAGCAGAAGCCTTTGGTCTGGATCGGGAGCAGACCGGGCGCGAGGCCCCTCCCCGTTCGACCCTCTACAGCACGACAATCAGTCCAACGACGTTGACGATAGCCGGCGAAGAAACGGCACTTCAAACCGGCGGCGCCGGCGATCTGCAGGCAAGTCTGACCCTCAACGCCCGCCTCGCAGGTCTCGACGCCGAAAAGCTTCAAAAGCGCCTGGAGACCGGGGCCGCCAACGCCCGCGAAGAGAAAGCTTGGGTGAAATCCGATCTCAGCGACGTCGCCAAGCGTCACGGCTATGACCTCGACAACCCGCAAGGGCGCGGTGCAGCCGCCGAACGCCTGGATCGTTTCTACGAACGCGCCGCCGAGATGATCCAGTCCGCCCGCGGCATCGACGTTTCGCGAGCCCCTGACCCGATGGTTGAGGCCTTGGACAAGATGGCGAAACTCCATGCCCAGCAAGGCTCGGTCGCCTTCCGCAACGAGACCCAAGCGCGGGATTTCGCGGAAGAAATGAAGGAGCGGTACGGTGCCAACGCGCTGAAAGACATCGCCGCCGGACGCACCGAGGCCTTGGCCAAGGATGTTCCCGACGCGAGTGCCCGCCAGGCCATGGCCGCAGCGGTCATCTCCGCGGCAAAGGAACACCCCGCTCTCGGCCTCAGCGCCCATGAGGTAGAAGCCGCTGAGCGCCGCATTGCAACCGATGCCGCGCCCAAGCCGCCGGAACATGCGCGCGCGCCTGTTCACGACCGGACGCATGCCAAGGACCGGGAGTTCTGACCATGCAACGTATCGCGCTCCTTCTTCCGCTAGGCTTGACGGCCGGTGCTCTGGTCGGCCTCATTGCCGGAGGCCTCGTCCTCAACCTGATCCTCGGTCGCGATCCGAACGCGACTGGCATCTTTGTTCTGATCGAGGAATTTCCCGGGCTTTCGCGGCTGACGTCCGTGCCTTGGGTGCTGCCCTGGCAGATCGTCGGTGCCTCGACCGTGGTCTTCACGATCGCCGCCGTCGCCCTGACCTTCCGCCAGCAGCTCACCGGCTATGGTCAGGCCAAGTTCCAGGCCCGCGCCGAGATGAAAGCGAATGGCCTTTTGCAGCCGTTAGGCGCAGGCATGGTCTTCGGTAAGCTCGGGGCTCCCTCAAAGCGCGCGCCCTACGTCAGCGCCACCTTCCAGAAATTCCCGCATTGCCTCGTGGTCGCACCCACCCGCGCCGGCAAGGGCGTGGGCTATGTCATTCCGAACACGCTCCTGTTCAACGGCAGCATCGTCGTTCTCGACGTGAAGGGGGAGATCTTCGAGGCCACCTCGCGGCATCGGCAAGCCGAGGGCGATGCGGTCTATCGCTTCTCGCCCTTCGACTTCGAACACCCGACCCATCGCTACAACCCGCTCGAGCGCGTCGCCCGCATTGAAAACCCCGAACAGCGATACACGGAACTCGCCAAGATCTCGGACTACTTCCTGACGGTTTCGGACAAAGGGACGGCTGGCGACTTCCTGACCGAGGGACGCGAGCTGTTCGTGGCTGCAGGGCTTCTGGCGATTGAGCGCGGCAAGCCCACCATCGGCGAAATCAGCCGCATCCTCTTTGGTCGGGGTGCGACCCAGGAGGTCTACGGCGAGCATGCCGAGGAGGTGAAACACCCCAACGCCGCCCAGACATTCCGCAAGTTCGCAGGTTATTCCGACCGGACCTTGTCGTCCCACGCTTCAGTCCTGGGTGGCGCAGGCATGACGCTCTGGAACAACCCGGCCGTGGACCGGGCTACCTCCGGCAACGACTTCTCCTTCACGGATCTGCGCAAACGCCCGATGTCGATCTATGTCGTCGTCAACGCCGATGACATCCGCACACTGTCACCCTTGGTGCGGCTCTTCTTCGGCGAACTCATTGCCACCATGCGTTCGACCCTTCCTGACCCAAAAGTCGAGCCCTGGCCGGTCATGGTCATGCTCGACGAGTTCGACCAACTCGGGCCAATGCCCATCGTCGAGCAGGCCCTGAAGCAGCTCGCCGGCCACGGCGCGCGGGTCTCGATCATCACCCAGTCGATCCCCGGCCTCGACAACATTTATGGCGAAAACGTCCGCATGTCGCTCGAATCCGCCGCCGGCATGAAGCTCTACCTCGCGGCCAACGACAAGAAGACCGCCGGGGAGATTTCGGATGCTTTGGGCAAGACGACCAAGCTTTCTGTGTCGGACAGCGTGTCGAGGGATCGGGATTTCATGCAGCGGCGGTCCGTCAGTCGGAGGATGGAGGAGCGGCCCCTCCTGACCCCCGACGAAGTTCGGCGGCTGAACCCGGATCAGGCCATCCTCATCCCGGAGCGGCAGAACCCGCTCCTCGTCCATCGGATCGTGTATTTCCAAGACCCGACTTTCAAGACGCTGTTCGAAGCGCAATCCGGGCCGCTGCCCTACCCGCCGAAGGAGACCGCCGCGGTTCAGGGGCTGACCGCGCGGATGGAAGCGTTGGAGCGGCGCTTGGCCGAAAGGATGGTCGTCGATTTTGTAAGGCCGGAGAAGCCGAAATCGGACGCCCCGGTGGAGCCTGAGCCAAAACTCGCAGCGGAGATTGTCGCGCGGCCAGACATCTCCGCGAAGGCGGTGCGGGCAGAAACCGGTGCCGAAGCGCAGGCTGGAGGAAAAGCGGTCGCCACACCCGCGGTTGATCTCGATGCCCTGAAGCCATCCGTCGCGATCGCAGTCGCCAAGATGAGCAAGTTTTCTCAAAAGCTAACAGGCATGGAGGCTTGAAAACCTCTAGCAGAACCCGGCCCAAAGCGGCCTGACAGTGCCGGACTGATGCCGCTCTGCAGCATCCCCATACCGGACATTCGTGCTTCGGGCGGCGAGATTGGGCAGGCACGGTCTGCTCTGCGGGACAAAGCAGCCATCAGGGCATTATTGTCCTACTGACGACGATGGCTCTGAAGGGGTGAGAATTGTTTAGGAAAGTCACAATCGACTGCCTCGCAATCCGAGATTGGGAGACGTTCCATGATGCGTTCGAGCAGGCCTTTGGGTTCCCGGGGTGGTATGGTCGGAACCTAGGTGTTCAGTCCCGGCATCTGGTGGATCGGGTCAAGGATGAATCGATCCGGCTCTGATGTCCAGATTTTGCAGATGTATTCATAGGGCGTGAGGCCGCCGAGGGTCTTGAGGCGCCTGGCGAAGTTGTAGGCAGCCAGGAAGTCGGTGAGGTGCGTCCGCAACTGGTCGTGGTTCTCGTAGTGGAAGCGCTTGACGGTTGCGTCCTTGATCGTGCGGTTCATCCGTTCGACCTGGCCGTTCGTCCACGGGTGGTTCGGCTTGGTCAGCCTGTGCTCGATCCCATTCGCCTCGCAGATCATGTCGAAGCGCATCGGCCGAGAGTAGATGGTGTTCCGGTTGCGAGGCTGCTCGGCGAACTGGATGCCATTGTCGGTGAGAACCGTGTGGACCTGGTAAGGCACGGCTTCGAGCATGTGCTGCAAGAACTCCCAAGCTGTCTTTCTGTCAGCCGTTGCAACGAGTTGGGCGACGGCGAACTTGGACGTCCGGTCAATGCCGACGAACAGGTAGAGCTTGCCCTCGGCTGTCTGCACCTCGGCAATATCGATGTGGAAGAACCCGATGGGATACCGCTTGAACTTCTGCCGCTTGGGCTTGTCTCCCTCGACATCCGGCAGGCGCGATATGCCATGACGCTGAAGGCACCGATGCAGCGCTGACCGTGTCAGATGTGGGATCGAGGGCTGCAGGGCATAGAGGCAGTCGTCCAGTGGCAGGAGCGTGTGGCGCCGGAATGCGACGATTGCCGCTTCCTCGACGTCGGTCAGAACCGTCGAGCGCGGTTCCGTCGGGCCGGTCTTCATATCCTCGACCGTCGCTCGCTTCCGCCACTTCGCCACCGTCTTCGGATTGATGCCGAGTTCCTGGCTCAACTGCGCGAGCGAAGCTTGCGATCGCTGTATTGCTGCTCTGACGGCGTGCGTGGTCGTGGCGCTCCCGTGACGAACTTGTCCCATAGTGCTTCCTTCCATTCCTGCGAAAGGATCACACCATGAAACCGTGGGATCAAACACCTAGCACGGCGCCGATGGCAGCGACGCCCCCGGCGTCGATATCCACCCACCGCACCGCCAGGATCGACAGGGCGAGCAAGAGCACGGGTCCGGTGCGGGTCAGCAGTGCTGCCGCCCGCGCGGGCACGCTCAGCGCGATCAGGGCGGGCTTCAGCCCCTTGCAAGTCCAGAACAGAAAGCCGGTGGCCGCTGCTCCGATTACAAATGTTGGCCAATGTACCTGGCCGAGCCGCGCTGCCAGTGACAGCGCCATCTCGAAGAGGCCGTGGCCGCCCGCGGCGACGCCGAGGAGGTACTTCAACTGGCCGGTGGCGATCAGGATGCTGGAGGCGGTGATGAAGCCCGAGATCACCGGATGGGACAGACGGTTCGCCAGAAAGCCGAGCCGGAAAACCCCCATCGCCAGCAGGATCAGTCCGGACAGCAGCGCCAGGACCGGCGCGGCGCCGGCGTATTCTGGGCTGCCGGGCGCCGGGACGCCGCTGATACACGCACGAAACCGATAACGCAGCGTCTGCTTTGCGAGACTCTGGTCGCCGTTCGCAGCACAGCTGCCCTCACGTCTCGGGGCGCAGGATGAAATTGTTCTCTGTGCGGCCAATGTGTATCTTGACGCCAGTTGAATACCAGGGACCGAACTTATGAAGCCAGCCTCCGCGCCCCGCAATCCTGTCTTGGCCTTTGCGGTCTTGGCCCTTCTGGCCGGTCTGGTGATCGCCGCTGTCTGGTGGGCGACGCGCCCCGGGCCCTTGCTGATCCAGGGAGAGGTCGCGGCGCCGCGTGTCGATGTCTCGGCCCGGACCTCGGGTCGCGTCACGCGGATCGAGGCCGATCTGGGCCAGCGCGTCGAAGAAGGCCAGAGCCTTGCCGAGCTGTCGAACCCGCAGCTGGTGACCGCCCATGCGGCCGCCGCCTCCGGCCTCGAGGTCGCGCGTGCCTCCGAGGCCGCCACGGGCGCCACC
>APMI01005211.1_pt1 | contig 78221 bp, 75 predicted proteins | sample 667938 | NCBI WGS metagenome assembly APMI01 (sample SAMN01084076, study PRJNA167559) | wastewater metagenome | biome: Wastewater | place: Denmark: Ejby Moelle, Odense | collected 2011-11-28 | reverse complement strand
TTAGTGCGTTCGTAAAGCATGGTATTTATGCAGTAAATGGTCATGAATTCAAGCATTTCTAATCTTCTGGAAATCTACGACATGGATGAACTGTTTTAATGATTTTTACTTACTTTTGTTACAATTTCCACTATATGTATTCGCATTATTTCAACGTTGATATTTTTACTCTATGCTCTGTTTTTAAGCAAAAAACATATTCCCTCAAAGGACTATAAATTGCGTTTCTCTTGATCAGACTCGGTTTATAATGAGGTCTCTGAAACGCTTTTTTTATGTTATTATGATGGTTATGAGTGTAAACAGAGTAATAAGCATAAATAAAATCACCAAACAAACATCCATTTAAAAAACAGTATTTTAGTACAAACAGTTTTAAATGGTGCTGGCTCACAGTTTACAAATTTCCCCGTAGTTGATTGTGGGTACAAAAAGTGGACCAGCTTGTGCTCGCGGTATTGTAAACTAAATTGCTACCGAAGAATGGTAGTTATCAATATGTGATTAGTATTGCTATTACTATATGGAGCTCTAGTTTTTAGCCATTGTAAGGTTTCGCGATTTCTGAGCCGAAATGGATCCTTCGTTAGATGTCGAAAATGACTAATTGTCTGGCCCATGAGCACGACCGAATATTCTGCTCATGTTGAGGTCATCTTCTTCAGACGAATTCATTTAGTTGCTGTTGCTACCTTCTGAGTTATCATCCAGCGCCTTTTTTTTAGGAGTACTATTAGGCAACTTTATCTTAGAGCCATTTGGATCGTATACGTAGATGCGAGCGGCCTGTGCAGTCTCAGTGGACATTTTCATAGACTTAGACGAGCATGGTCCCATGTGTAAGCTTATTAATACAATATTATATTTTTGTAATTTTTATTCCATATTCATCCAGTTTCTATTTCATACTTCTTAGCTTTTAAAATCCTAAGCAAAACTGTCATTTTCATAATCATTTGAACTTGTTATAAAATTGAAATATCGACTTGCGTTGAAATATGTATGATGACGGGTATGAATGTGTTAAAATTAATAATGCTATTCGAGAATAGACTACAAATAATTTCAACACTGAATTGATCATTATTATAATTATGCTCCGAAGGGTCATCAAGCCAGCTCTCTCTTTGCTCAGTCTTGTTCCAAAGCGCGTCGCTTTGTGCACTATGAGGCCTGCTTTTACTTTTGCCAATGAAGTGCAGTCTTCCTCCAACTTTGCTAAGACTATTCAAGAGGAGATCGATCACGAGGAGAAAAATAAAGAGGATCTTAGTGAGTTCGTTAACTTCTTCCAGAACCAAGGCTGGAAAATCAAGTACGAAGGAGTACAGATCGAGCTCGCTAAAAAATAGAAGAACTATAATCTGAGACTTCTTTTCAATGCTAGGACCCCAATGGGTGAAGACCCTCAGGAAGAAGGCCAAGCTGCTGAGAACCAAGAGGCTCCAGAGGATGATCAAGATTATTGTGAAATAACTGCTTATATTAACAAGGATGGCACCTCTAAGTGGATGGCTATTGACTTCTTTGTGGGCAACAATCAAACTCAAATGACCAGCGCTGCTTTCATTCAAGACTACGAGACTGAGAAGGCAGAAAGAAAGAAGGGAAGAGTCCTCGCTGGAGGTTATGCAGGACCTGAGCTGTCTAGTCTTGAGGAGGGACTTCAGAATTCATTGTATGAAATGATCGAGGCAGTTGGAATCACAGGGTAGGCTTTGCAAAGAGCTTCTCAATTGAGCGTTGCTTATGAGCACCAGTTTTATTTGGAATGGCTCAAGGATCTCAAAAGCTTGGCATGATCGTCATTGTTATTATCTACATATTGTTTAATCTTTTCTAGTTTATTTTCAGGCTGTTTAGATTATCTCAGAAGTTTTGCTCTTTACAATTTTATAATACATATTGTTCTAAGCATTTATAACACTCAATTAACTGAATAAACTGCCTTCAGGATAATATATTTAGATGTTAACAGCTCAATACTATTTGCATTGCAATTATAACAATAACCATGGGAGGAGTAAATGATGGGTTAGGCTATCAAGGGTATCAGGGGTATCAGGGGTACCAAGGAGGGGGATATGGGCAAGGGTTCGCTCCCACGAACAACCCAGGCTTTAATGCTGGCTATCAAGCAGGATTCAATCAAGGAATGGCAAATAATATGAACAACGGCTTCAACCCAGGATTTGGAGGTAGCGGCACAAGCAAACAAAACTGTCGACTCTGTAGTGGGTCAGGCAGAGTATTTACAAGTGACTGTTAGGGATGTCAAGGTACTGGTTGTGTCATAGTATCCAATCCACCGCAGCAGTGCAACAGATGTCAAGGATCAGGCAAGGTTTTCACAAGCACCTGCCACATTTGTGGAGGCTGTGGCTGGATGTTCCGTCAGCAGGTCAACGTTTATAACTCGGCACCTTCCCAAAAACAATGCAGACAGTGCAGTGGTTCAGGTCAAGTCTTTACGAGCGACTGTCAGGGCTGCTTTGGTCGGGGTATCGTTATGGTTTCAACACCAGCCTCCTAGTGCAAGAGGTGTAATGGATCAGGCAGATAATTCACCAGCAACTGCCATGCTTGCGGAGGCTGCGGATGGCAAATGCGGCTTGGTTGATTAATTTATAGACCATAAAGATTGTTAATTATATGTGTCTGAATTAAATTGTTAATTAAAAGATCCACAACTTGGACTCATGATCCTTAGGCATCAAGTCCGATAAGTAATTCGGTCCCACACACTCAAGCAAAAGATGAGCATGGGTACTCTATAGAAAATCTTGTTTGTCATTCGTGGGCTTCTAAACAAGATGGCGAACGAGGATAAAAGAAAATTCTCGAATCAGATTATTGAGACTAACTCTAACGTGCCTGAAGAGATAAAAAAAGAGCCTAAAAATCAACTAGAAGCCTAAAAATAATTCCACTCTATATAAAAGCAAATATCAATGGTATAGCGAGTGAGGCTGCAGCGCCTTGACTAGGTACTTCAGACTATAATTAGATTTTGGGAACTAAAACATATTTCCATGAGCCAGGACAATTTGAGAGAAGGATAGGCCATGACCATATAATGGCGCTTTCACTACTTCAATAAAAGAACAAATTACCAACCCGATTGCAGTTAGACAATAAAAACCCGCAGCTCAGTAAGTTCATGTCGCTGCAGGACAGTAGAAAATTTTATAAAATAATGCACATGTTCAGTAACGATAGATCGATGTAGAATCATATCCTGTGGGTAACGCAGACCCTTTCGCCATAGCTGAACACGCATCGAGTAATATACAAAATGAAGACATTATCAAATTTTTGAGTCAGGAAGCCCTATTCACCAATCTGTCACTTGCCAAAGTTAAGCTCACTCAGGACTCCATTTGGAAGGAAAAGCTCTAAGTCGAGCAATAAGGCGAGATTGTGGACTTATAAAGTTAATAAAGTTACTATGTTGTTCGAGGCCAGCTCTATTTTCAGCCAGCCCACGCTATTTCTATCTACCGGATCGAAGCATCAAAATTCAATCGTAAAATTAAGACCTCGATTGCAGCGTTCGCAGATGCTGTTGCAAATAAGACAGGCAATATTCAGTAAGTTGTCAATTTAGATGAAGTCTACGATTGCTTGAAGGAGTACTACTTCGATTAAAGAGTCAGTGAATTTTTGAAAAAAGTTTAAAATTCTAACCTTGATTATTTCTTGAGTAAGCTCAGCGTATCTCCAGATGACGAGAGTATTTTCGCCAGCATTGACCTGCTTGGCACCAAAAAAGAATTTGTTGGATTCTTTAAAAAGATCGGAAAACCAGGATAACAATTGAAGGGAATTTATCACGAAAATGTAATGTTTAACTTCAAACCAGAAGTCGTACTTAATGACAAGGGAGAACTCTTCTTTATTCAAAGAAGCTAATAAGGTTTATATACTGAGTTCACAAAGACAGTTTTTAATGCAGGAATTTTTCCTCTTATAAAAAAGCCAACAAGTGACGAGTATAGTTAATAAGTGTCTGAAAAATCTCAACACAGAAATAACATAGTATTATTCAAGTGCAAGCCCTTCCACGAGCTCAAAGTGTTAGTAGACCATCGAGCTTAGGTTAATGCGAAAGATAAATTTATTACTAGCAGCAACATTCTACTATAATAAACTGATATTGGCAATAGTTTAAATAATAGAGTGTATTTGGTGTCAATGGACATTAAAAAATAGGATCAGCATGCAATAAAGATGCAACTAATTACTACTAACAATACGCAGCTCGAGTTGCTACTGGAAAGGTAAAGAGCTAAATAACGATTTCAGTATATAAAGAGTTGGGAGACTAATCCTGCCAATCTATTAACTCAATGCTTTGAAATTTTAAGTGTTGGATTTCTTATTGTCCGTTATGAGATGTCACATAACAACTTTTTGAAATACGGCGAACATACTCAATACGCACATTGGGTCACACTTGTGCCTTATAAAAAGTATAAATACGGAGTGGGAAAGTAAAATAGCACTACTCTAAAGCTTGGGCAAAATAAATCTGATCACTTGTTAACAACTGCGTCTAAATAACTCGTCAAAGAGAACATCAATTAATAGGATAAAGCATCAAATACTGTAGAAAGTAATAATGTTATATAATTTCAAATAAATTTGCCTTCTGAGGAAAGTGCTCTGCTAACGAAACCAGTTAATGAGGATGCTACAAATTATGAGTTAGATTTTGGTGCTGAACAGATAATTTATGTACCCCCTGAGAATCACTACATATATAACTTGCAGGTGAAACACACAAGTTTATCTAACATCTACATGTTGATCAACAGCTCAATAGAATCCGTCTACAATCGTAATTCATTGTGCGTGCATCCTCTTCGTAAAAATGTGCATCCCTACTCTATTTACTTAGATGGATTCCCAATACAAGTCTCAAGTGGTGACGTACTTACAGCATAGAAAATTAAGTTAAGACTTATGGCTCCCTTGCTGTCCGTCAATCTTGAATACACCTTCTGGAAGAAAGAGGTCAAGGAGATTATCAACAGTCGGGTATATACTGAGACTATTACTATTAGATAAAGAGAATAGTGCGATATCAAAATAAAAATAAGCAGTAACTTCAAATTCATAAAACGATCACCCGCAGAAAAACACGATTCTCAACTTGTCATCTTATACTTGCCCAGCAGAACTGAGCGATTAGATGAAAATATCGCCCTTAAGCTGATGGAGAAAGGAGTCATTTTTGTGCAGATTACCAACTGCAGAGGTATATTTGGCAGTAATATGATCGAGCTTATGAGAGGTTCGAGAGAAAACTTCGAAGCCTACATATAAGACATACTCGAAACAGTTGACTTCATAAAGGAGAACATTGGTTCTTATATGGGAGTCTATGCTGAGGGCGGAAGTAGCTGTTTTGCTGTCTTAATGATTAACATACTACTAAATCAAAATAATGAGCTGTTTTAATGTACAGTCTTGCATGAGGGAAAATACGATCTAAGCACTTTAGAGAAAAAGTACTAATACTTTTTTGGCTCCGATCCCAAAGTGTTCAAATAAGCCAACCCTTACGATTTTGCCATCTTCAATCCCACCAAATAGAAACCATAAGCTTCATCCAAAAATATTGTAAACCTAACAAACATCTTATTCTCAAGTTTATCAGAAAGCGAGAGAGTGGAGTCAAGAAAATTTATCAACAAATTACGCACAGGCAACAAGATTATTTATGAGAAAGTTTTCTTAAAATAATTTCACGAGTAGGAAGATAAGGACATATTTAATTTAGCCTTCCTTTTCAATGTGCTCAATAAAAAGATAGAAGAAGAATATAAATTAGCCATTAAAGAGAAAATGGTTCAAATTAAAGACAAGGGACAAGCTGTTTCACGAGATTCACTCGATCGAACAACCCGCTCCAAAGACAATTAAATTTAATGATTTTTTTAATTGCTAAGATATACTTAAAGTTTATTTCACTTCCAGTAATATTTTTACTAAAGAGAGATAATGATACAATAGATAAGGATCAATTTCTTCTCTTGCCGATGGTAATTACAGACTTACCCCTACCATCAAACTCCTTAAACTCATAGCTACCCCAATTCAGTTATTTAGGGTTGTGGTCCTTCAGTTGGGCAATAGCATGGTTCCAATCGCTGCCCTATTCGATGTGCCCTTTGAATCCACTGTTTACATAATCGTGGAAGGGGTCTTCAAAAGCAAGAGTGAATGTTTGATTTGTCCCTTTGAGCTTAAATGTGACAGCTCCGATAATGGCCTTATAGCTCCCCCATGACAAAGGCACGCATCGAGCAGTGTAGAATAGTCCGGGTCTCACCTCATTGGTTTTGAAATCTTCCTCCACTCGGCCTTCTTTCATGTGCCAGCCAACTACTTCGACGACTTGATCTGTTTCGTTTCTAATTTCAACCTGGTGCAGTCCGTAGCCGTTCCAGTTGTTACCCTGATTCACGTACCTACCGTAGTGGTAATATTGAGTATTGTTGTGATGACCGAAGTTGTTTGTCCTGAATGTGAATGTTCTCATTGAGTTCGTATCTTTTATTTATTTTATTTTTATTAACGCTAATATTACTCAAATTAATTAAAAACAACTCAAGAATCAAGCTCAAGGCAGCATATTGCCCCAGTCCCAGCCATCAACCCTCCCTCGTTAACCCCCTAAGGCTTCGAGCGGACAAGATAGCCCCCACAAAAATTGACAATACAGTTAGTATTGCATTTACATCCTTTTTATGATTAACAACAACACCCTCCACTACAAACGCACCCATAAATCGACACCTCGCTCTCAATAGGACATGAGCATATTTTTGGCTAGTCCCATCCACTCGAGCTCACAATGTTGCATTTTTGGAGTCGTGATTTTATCCTTCGAGTCAGAATATAATTTAAAAGTTAATCCTTTGAAAGCTCTTTGATCTTCTAATAAGCTTCTCGACCAAAGAGATTATTTTTACCTCCTTCTTCGTTAGGCTTTAGTACAAATTTATCTATTCCTTGTTCTTCCATAAGTTTTATTGCTTATTCCTTGCTATTTTCAGACTCAAAGTCCCAAGTCTCGATTACGCTCTGAATTAATAGATTTGATTATTCTTAAGTTAAAAACTTTCTCATTATTTCTTTCTTAGAAAGCACCGCTTGCATCTTTTTAGTGCCGATAAGATATGAGCTAATCGAAGGAATATTCACTGCTGTACTTAAATTGCATTTCTAAATACTCGCCCACTCTATATTCTATTTGCTTGAGTAACCTGCCCGATAGTACACTAACGCTACTTTTTTATCGTCATAAATTAAATCTCCACTTTCATTTAGTTTAATTAATAAATTAAGGTCCTTCAGGAATATTCTAACTATTTCGATCTTTGATAATTTTTTAATTGCTTCAAAAAGCAGATCTTGATCCACTTTATTTGTTTATTTTTCCTGAACAACTGCGATCATAATTCCTTCAAGTTTGGCTTCACGATAGAAGTTGACGAGTCCCTTAGCATACACTTCAGTACAATTATTATCAATAATTTTCTTCTCATTGCCCCAAAGTTCCTTTTGGGCTATATTAAATTTTTGACTAATTCCAGCCATAGAAACTGATATGTTGTTGTACTCTATTAGCTTTATGTTGTCTTTTTCATCATCTGTGATAAAAAAGTCAGTCCTAAAAAGCTCAATTTTTGGTTTCAAATCTTAAGTCCTGCCTTTCTATTGATCTTGAGCTATTTTTTTCATGTATATTTTTAGCATGGAGCCGATCATTGGGTCACATTTCAAGTCCTGCAGACTCTTGATTATTAACTGGCTATCTCCTGATGCAAGATGAGTAATCTTTTGCCAAAGGTAGCTCATTTTTTAGAGTTTATTATATTCTTCAACTGTGACCTTAAACGGCTCCATCACCATTGCGAAAGGGGTAAACTCAGATTGACTGTTAGAGTTGCAGGCCACTTTGGCCACTCTATTATTTTGTGCTAATTTTAAGAACTCTTTCGATTTCTAAAGAGTTTTCTTGCACTGACAATTGCAATCCATACGACAAGTTGCTTGATTAATTTCAGATTATAGTAACCTTTATAATCAATATTCATTCCAGAAATATCAAAGTACAATTTCAAATTAGGCCATCTTGAACAATGTCTTCAATGCCGCAATTGATATCGGTTCAGGCTGCAAATTCGTTAGAAATAATACAAATTGTTAGTGCTTTATTGTACTCTTTATTTATTTAAGTGTATACGCCATCGAATTTTGATAATATTGATTATATTCAAACAGGAATAGAAAATAAGTTTTATTAAAATTCTATGAATATTTTTAATGCTCTTATTGTTCAAGCTTGCTCTTTTCTTTTTAAATTTTTTGTCGTCTTTATTTTCTTATAACTTATAAATCAAAGTACTTTATTTATCTGTTAATTTTTTGTCACTTTTCAAGGTTAACTAACCTAAACTATGGAATCTGATAAATGTGAATGTAGGACACAACAGCACACATTTACCTCGATAGTTTTAAGTCCTAATTAATTGTGTCTCAAGATAAGATTTTTTTGAGACTTCAAAGAAAAAATTTAAAATGTTCTTGGTTTTTGTAAAATATTCAAGGGGATTTCTGAGCAACATAGAAGCATTCGTGCAAGCAAACTTTAAAAAACTAACGGAAAATTGTTATCAGGGCTAAACTTTCGAAAGTATTTACTTTTAAATGTACACCTATGAGTTTAATTGCTAATTTTTCATTGAACGTATAATTAAATTATAGTACATGAGAGCGGTAACCAATTCTATTCCTGTAAGAGAGCTACACTGGAAAAAATACTCCTATCTCCGGTGCGGAGAGGACAAAACATATTTCATGTGCGAATGTGGCAAAAAGTACTCAAGTTTTGCAGCTCTATATTTGCATTTCGAAAGGAAGCACGGCCAGAAAATCAAAAATTTGCATGATCCCAGCCAATTTTAGACTATTTATAGTAAGTCTGAAAAAGTGCACCTATTTTATTTAAAAACGAAAAAGTCCAAGTTTGCCGAAAAATAAAAAAAGGAAACTTCGAAGCTTGTTGTATCGATTTTAGGGGTTGCCACAATACTTCAAGAGTTCCAACAAGATTGCTAAGCTGAACTGCGAGACTTCTCTGAACCGAATCACATAGAAAATTTATTCAAAAAGTTTAATGAGTTTTACTCATGTTCTATGCTGAAAAGACATCGAACTAACGAAATAGAAGGCTAAGACTTGATTGCCAGCCTGCCTTATGAGTTCAATAACTTTATGGTTAGCCACTCGTTCTCCACCTCTTTAGAGTATGAACTATACTGTGAAATTCTTCTTTTGCTCTCCCGATGGCTCAATCGCCAAAAATACTCTGATTTAGTTTTGGTGTATAATTTGAGTTAGAAAAAAGACCTCTAAAGTGTGGAATTTACATAATGATACGACGAAAACTTTTATTGACTTCTTTGTCTTTTTATTTTCTTTAAATAAATACCCTTAAATTGATCTAAAGCATTTAAAAATCGATGGTTTGTTCTTTCAATTCGAATATAATTTTGATTTTTGTATTTTATATCAATATAAATAATTATCATCCCTTTTCCCATTTTTTCCGTACCCGTATTTTGATTGATGAAAGACTGCTAAGCCACATGATTGTATAATTAACTTGAATGTTTATGTTTTTGTCAACAAATAAAATATAACAAATTTTTTAATAAGGAAGGCTGTTTTTTAAGCTTAATAAAGTCAACTTAATAGTTTATAACCTTCTTATAGCATTCTGGATGAGATAATACGCGATTGCTCAATTTATGCATTTATTATATGCTAACCGATATTGAATATTTTAACTAAAAACGGACATAACTTTGCCCTGCCTGTTAAATCAAATAAATCGAGGTGGTCATTGAGGCGATTCAAAAATATTGAAAATAGATCAAATCAAAATAGATGGTGAAGCTCAATGGTCAGATAAAACATGATGAGATTACCTAAATATAAAATAACATACATTGGGCTTGTTTGAGGAATTTCGATTGTTGAGGACGCTACGACCATTTTCGGATCAATAATTGGTTCCGGAACAGTTGCGAAAGAATTTATTATACCAATACCTATAAAAAAGGACATACCCAATGAGAACCAAAGCAATGCAAATTTTGTAGAGTTCCATGCCATAGTCCATGATACTAGCGCAAAGGTAATCACAGCTGACAGTGCAACGCTGAGAATTACGATAATTACGCAAATTAATTTCTCGCTTATCGTCTGCCTATAAAAGTATGGTGGCACACGCTTGAAATTTGGCTTGAAGTGACTAGGGCTCATTTGAAGCTATTTTGGTAACTCGAAAAGGTTAACTTTTTCATCTACCTCATCTGAATGCGATTCTGGTTGAACCATTAATCTGATTTTACAACTTAAATTACAGATATATTTTGATTAATGTAAAAAATATAAAATTGCAATTATCAATCATCCATTTTTTTTCTTTTATGTTAGTTTTTTATACCAAAGTGGAGCACTGTCTTGTTGGGGAATTTTTTAATCGACTCTCATTGGAGCTGGTTTGCTTTGGGTCGACCCTAAAATTTCTCTAATTTAATCTACAGCGTTATTAATTTGCTGTGAGCTTGTTGGTCCTCGCGTTAAATCTATTAGAATTTTCTGTATATTTTGAATGCTTTCGCGTTTTATGAGCAGTCTCTGAACATCTCTCTCTGCTTCTTCAAGTTGACGAGCTATTGTCCTGTACTCTTACCTCATATTATTGTATTCTTGCTCCATTTTTTTATTTTCCTTACGCAGCATCATGATTTACTTTTATCTCTCTTCGATGTTGTTAACCAAGTATGAGTAAGGCTGATTTGTCTTATCAAGTAATGACCGAGCCACACGAAGTTCATCCTTAACCTGTTAAAGCTCGTTTTCTCTCTTTCTCAGCAGCTCCAAAGTCTACTCATGATCTTTTTGCTTGGCCTGAAGCCTTTGTGCAAGGCCTAATGCCTGTTGGATCCTTCGCTTACTTGAGGAAGGTACGGAACTTAAAGTGTTTGTAAAAATTGTATTGTCGTTAGGGTTTAGTTTGCCTAAAGACATAATTGCTTCATCAATTTATTTCTAGATAAGTTCATAGTTAGCCAGTTGCTATCGCAAGACGATTACTTGTGCTTTGTAAGAGCTCATTTAATCTTTGCTGTTGGCTTAATTTTTATAGAGATCTCCCTTCAAAACTGATACCTTGTCTCTTAGCATTTCGTTTTATATTTTATGCGCATTTAAATTTCCAAGAGTTTCCTGATATATGTTATTTATCCTATCAAGCTCTTATGATTTGATTTTAAGACTGAGCCTAGCTTAGGATAAGTCAGAGTCAAATTTTCTTTGGAATGATCTAGTATCGATCATCATTTGTTCATTATCTCTGCTTTTCTCTCTTAGTTCTCTCTCCATATTTTCGGTTTTGAGCTCCTTCTCATCTAAAGCTTCTCTAAGGAATCTGATTTGTTTTTCATAGATGTCTACAAGATTATTTTTCGCCATTTCAAGTTCATGATTGTGCTTCTATTTTAGCTCATTTATTTCACGATAAATTTTTTGTTAATAGCTAGAAACTGAGTCTGTCTTCAAATTTAAGAGCTGTGATAAGTACTCTCTTGACTCATTTTTCGCATTCAACAACTATGCTTCTAGGCGATCAAGTCTGTCTTGCAATCTTCTATCTTTCTCAATAAGCTGAATATTTTCCTTGGTGAGGTATTACTTATCCTGTGAAAGTAAATCAATCTTCCTCCTCTGTTGTTCATCATGACCCATTTTTCCATTGCCTCCTGCTCCTGTCGACTACTTTTGAATACTCTTGTCATAAAATCCAAGTTTTTCCTCCATAAGTTACTTCTCTTGCTTTGTGAATTGATAGTCTCTAAACAGTTAATCATATCTGGCTCCTTTTTCTCTTAGTAATTAGCATTATTCTCTCAATTTGTCAATCTAAAGTTCTAAACATTTCCTATTATTGTCATAATTCAATGCGTGCCTTTTTCCATCATCATCTTTTGAGTTGAGTAATCTCTGATAGTGATCTAACTCATTCAGAAGTGAGTGTTGTTTATCATTCATAGCTTTAATGTCATCCCTCAGCTTAGCAGTCTCTCTTCGATTGTACTCCATTTATTTCTTATAAGGGTATACTAGCTCCCACACATTGACTAGGAGCCACTCAGATGGAGGTAAGTCTCTTTCAGGCAGATCTTTGATTCTCAAGTACACAGTCTCCGACTCCATACCTGAAAGCATTTCCCGGACTTTATTTAAGGCTTATTTGATCAGAGGAATTTGACCCTCGGTATGGATGACTTGAGCACGAGCTCGTCTCAATTCAGAAAGTACTTTTTATAGCTCGATTTGGTACTCTTGCTCCATTCTATTCTTTTCCGCTTCCCACATTTTCTATCGTTGTAGACTCTCATTTTGTAAATACCAAATTTGTTTTTCCTTCTTCGAGAGCTCGTTCTCGTAAATTTGCTTGAATGCTTAATTCTCGGCTGTTGCAGTGTGACTCATAGGTGCCATGCTGGGTATCTTTGGCCGAGTTTGTCTGTTGGGATTAGGATCTCGAGAGTATCCATGCTCGTCATCGCTATCGTCCAGTCTGATTCCACCCTGCTCGAGTAGTCTCAATTCCTCAGGAGTCAATGCTCCTGGGGGAATTTGGTATTACCGCATTAATCTTTCGTATTCTGTGCTCATTCAAATTATTGTTATGAATAGAATTAATAACAGAATACTAGGTAAATTAAATTTATATCCGCTTTTTAAATGCAAGAAAAATTATGATGAGAAAGAAGTCAATTAATCTCGGTCCTAGCAAACCATTTAGTAATCAGTGCGAAGAATGCTTACTTGCCTTTTACCTTCTCATCATTGAACTGTTCCAAAAAGTCCAACCACTCCATATTGTCTCCCTGGTATATTTTCTTAACGATGCCTTGTATCACTTTTATACAGGGCAACGGTAATTTCATTATTGTATTTTGCAGAGCCTCTTCTGTAAGGAGCGTTTTTCCATCGGATAAATAGTAAAATAACCGGTTCAAAATACGATATCGCTATACATGTTTGTCTTATTTTTCCCTGACTTCAGTTGCCTGAGTTTCCATATTTCTCTCTGTTTTTTCTTATATTTACGTCTGTTTCGCTCTAGAAAATTTAGACTCTGCTAACTAAATACTCTTCTTGTTGATTGTAGGAGCGAACTTAAGTACTTCCTTTTTCTTATGCTCTTCATCTAGTATCTTCGTTATTATTCTTTTGTTCTCAAGTTTATAGCTATTACGATATAGATGCTAATGAACACTTATTTGATTGAATCTTTTTAGAGGGAGATCTTCTTTTAAGTTTTATATATTGCTTTTTTGATGAAGTGGACCATGAATATTTGCAGAATCGCGAGTTTCATTTTTATCCTGCCTTGACCTCATCATTTTCTTTTCGTCTGCTTCCGACCATTGCAGTTTTGTGCCTTGGTTCAGCTTTGCAAAGATATCAGCTTATTTTGGGTTGTAGTTCTTCTAAGTATTTTGTTTATTTCGCTAACTGATCTCACTTCGCATTAAAGAAGTCCAGCCAGGAGTTTCGATATCTCCAAATGATTTTGAAGATGCCGATAGATTTTCTTGAATGCGGCGGGAGTAGCGTTGATCAATGGGGCAGATCTTATAATTGAGTCGTTATGAATTGATAAACATATTAAAATTATGGTAAATCAAAAACTAATCCGATCCTTAATGCTCTAATATAAACTCTCCGTATTTTTCTTATCGTGCAAGTAGGCTTTGATTGAACCAATCATTTGATTAGAAATCACTTATTTTACAAATAAGCTTTCCAGGACAGACTTAAGCCCGTTAGCTGTGATTCCATCCATGGTTGGACTATCTAAAAATTGAAGAGCGTTCACTTTTATAGGTTGTGCCAGTACTCCAATGTTATTAGCAAGTAGTGATGAAAGAAAATCAACGTTTTGTGGATCATTCAGGGAGCGGAGAGCCATGAGTATAAGAGCCTTTATTTGTTCTTTTTGTGGGGCTATCACTTGATTTAGTAGCGACTGATGTACAAAATATTGAGTCTCTTGGTTGCGAAACACATTTGAGTCAAGCACATCCTTCAATTTAGTGCTCACAGCCGGATTCTTAAGGACTCCATTGATAACTAAATTACTGGCAGTTGGCTTGTATCCTATCCTGACTTGATAGTAAACTTCCTCTAGTTGAGTAACAATGAAGCCAGCCAGAGCTCCGGCCAGTCCCACCATCCACTCCCAGCGAAAGAAGTGATAGCGATTAACTTCCTTCAGCACTCGGTTGGAAAATTGTAATACATTTTTGATCAGTGTGTGTTCGTAATTCCATTTGTGCCAGTACACCCAAAGCGAGGGTGTCTCCATGTGATTATATCTGCTGAGAGCTCGATTCGACAGTTCTAGTATTAGCTTTATCATCTGATTATTGTCAATATATATTTATGTACAGCTAACATAATTAAACTAAAGTGATCTGTAAATTTTGAAGATTTAGAATATTATTGTATTCAACGTATACCGTTTAATTTTTTGAGGGATACTAGATCAATAATTTAAGCAGCAAATATTTTCAATTATAAATTATTGAAGCAATCATGCCGTCAAATCTAAAGGACTTTATGAACAAAAACAACATCACATCGTCATCCCGAGATAGTCAGGAATTCCGCAGGCCCGTCCCAATTGAAGAGGAGCAGTATGATAGGTAGAGGAACATTGATCAACGATATGTAATGAGCAGCCCCTATGCCGGAAATTCACAACCGAACTATCAGTACGCACCAACGACTAGTCAAATGCAAGGAACAATGGGTGGAACCTATACAATTGCACCCAAATATATGAAGTCTAAATCAGAGTGCGTTGAGGAGTTGAACAAGATTCTGGAGGAAATCGAGCGCAAAGACACTAACATGAGGAGAATGGTGGACGGACACAACGGCGCAGTCCTTAAGAAGTTTAGCGATGACTATGACAACCTGTCTCAGCAAATTTTACGTCAAGTTGAAACTCAGCTTCGAGAAAACAAGGAACGTCTCTTAAGTGAAATTAGAGAGCGTAGAAATATGGATTTAGCCGAGTGCAGACCTATCCGCAGAAATATGGACAAACTCAAGAATTAAGTTGTGACATTGAGAGATGGTCTTCATAGAGGTACACTTTTATTTACTCAGAAAACGAGTATAGGCAATACATATCTCGAATTGTGCTTAAAGATTTTGAAGTTGACTTAGGTCACATTCAACAAGACATTGATCGTTTGAGACTACCAAACGTGGAGTTAGGTCTTGACGAAAAGTACTACAGCTGTTTCAAGAGCGATCTTAACAGGCTGATAGTAGTCCGGGATGATCTTTCTCACAGAATGAACATGGACAACTCAAGCTACTCGCCTATGTCGCCTTCCTTCAACCAGTACCCAAAGTAAGAGATCAACCCGCACATCAACCGAGACCAGATAAAGCGCAGCCAGGCGAATAAACCTGTTCTTTGAGACTTGTATTGATATCGAATTTGTCGAATGTATAAGATATTACTACATATCATTTCTATCTTATGACACTGCGGCCGTTTGATATGAATTTTAACTATCCGTTCTTAATCATGATGTCGATAGCATGCTGTACGATACTTTCCGAAAGCTGGTTTGGTAAACTTGCAAGTAAATTTGATATCGGGCTCTGGTTTCCAATACACATTCTCTTGCGGATAAACTCCTGGGCCTTTTCAAGGTCGACCAAGTTGCTCTGGCCGAAATTTTGAACGAAGTCTTTTTCTGTAATAGTCTTCATAGTGGATAAACTAAATAGAGCATGAGCCTCTGCGACTTCTTCGCCTGTGACTTCGGTTTTCAGTTGCATTTTAGCTAATGACTAACTTAATCTAATAACTGCCTCTAACTGCCGGACTGTTATCGGGATTGAGTTTTTGGTCAACATTTTATTGTCCTTTGCCTTTTGTCTGTATTCAACATATACACTCTGAAGCTTCTAACATGCACTAGGAGTCAATCTTGGCATTACTTTTTGACGCGCATAGCTGATATACTTTTTTAGAGTTTCAAAATTAATAGCACCTTCTACATTAACTATTTTTTTATGCTGATGAACATCCAAAATATGATGAGCAGTTCTCTCGTTGTTTTACTTCGTGTTGATATCTTTCATAATGAAAATGCAATCAAATCGAGACAAGATAGTAGTCTGCAAGTCGATTTGTTCAGTGATCTCTTTCGCTTATTGATAACGTCCAAATATAGGGTTAGCTGCGGCTAAAACTGAAGCCCTTGAATTTAATCTTGTAGTGATACCTGCTTTTGCTATACTGATGGTCTGCTGCTCCATAGCTTCGTGTAGTGCCACTCTATCTGCTGCTTTCATTTTATCAAACTCGTCAATGCACACAATACCTCCATCAGCGAGTACTAGTGCGCCTCCTTCAATCTGAAACTATCCTGTTGATGGGTCTTTGTTGATGCTGGCTGTGAGACCCGCCGCTGAGGATCCCTTTCCACTTGTATATACTGCGATTGTGGCAGTTTGTTAAACGAATTTTAGAAATTGAGATTTAGCTGTTGATGGGTCTCCCATTAGCAGTACGTTGATGTCGCCTCGTAAAATTGTCTTATCAGGCAAGTGCTTCCGAGATCCTCCTAATAACATGCACGCAATAACTTTCTTAACATCCTCATTGCCATATATTCCAGGTGCAATCGATTTGTATATTTTTTCGTACAGTTCAGGGTCCTTGCTGAGCTTCTTAAAGTTTTATTCTTATTGTGTGGTATATTTGATGTGCGTTCTATCTTTCGTCTTGTGAATACCGACCACGTAGAACACTCCTTTGGTAGGCATATCAGTTTTGAAGTCATTAATCATCATAATACCAGTCATGAAGACTCGATCGCCTGGCACGCACTTGTTCACGTTGTATCTGTCAGTTAGCATATTGTAGGTTCGAGCAATTTAACCGGTCGGAATATCTTACGGATTTTATTGAATTTTCATAGACTGAGTGTCTATCACTGTGCTTTAAGGAAGAGCTACAAAAGGGTCAGGTGGGCATTTCTGATTTTGTCCATTTTGACCTGTACAAAGCATTGGGATCATTGGAAATTGTCCTGGAGATAGCTTAATTGTCCGCGCAAGTTAACAGTTTCTACATTTGATCTTCAGCTCTGATGCTTTAATAAATGGTTTCGTACAACTGATTACTATACCACTGATGACAAACAAAGTATTAGCTAACCTGCTCTAAATTTACCTGAGTCGTTTTGGGTTTTCATCACTGATGATACAAATTTGCCAAGGAGCAACACCATCATAATTAAAGAACTCCTGTTTTCTTTAAATAACGTAGGATTTAACAGCCTCTTCCATCACGCCAAGCATTTCAAGTGGCTTAAGCATGAACTTTTCGTACAGACTTTCTTCTGCATTTTTAAGATCAGCGAGTTTGAGGGAAAGGCAATACTTGCCCTGTTGAGCCATGGCCGAAATTTGCTTATGATAAATTCGCACATTGTCCTGGTTGAAATCAGACAGGAAAATCTTGAAGTTGTGCTGAAAGTGGCTGTTGGTGCCCTCAATAGAAATTGGTTGATCCGGGTTCAGGTTCTGGTCTGAGAAGTAGATTCTGTCGCCGTGCATTTCCCGCCTTCACAAATTAATAATTAAATCCTCTATTTGAAGTCAATAAGCTTATATGTTAATTAAGTTAAGTAATAGAGGATTTTCAAATAATCGAACATTCTTTTTATTTTGTAGACTTGCAGTCGTGGTCTTATGGCAGTCGATGTCCTAAACAGAACAGCTTATTGCACTTTTCACAGTAATAGTGATTTACTGTAAATAGTTTCTTATTGCAGGAAGTCAAAGTGCATCGAAATTCTTGCTGAGATGTTTTATGTGGAACTGGTGGATTTTTAATTTCTCTCTCTTCTTTGATGCAAGGGTGCTGCCAGTAGTGTTCATCACAGAGCTAAGTTATGAACTTATTTTTTTACTATTAAATTGCATTTTTTGCAACTGTACGGAATATAATCTTTTCTTTTGCAGATCTCACAATGCTTTCCAATATTCTGATCTTGCATACCTTTTCTTCAATTTTATTACCTATTAATGGAATAATATATTGGCAAATGAATGAAAAATTTATAGCTAATTAAAATCAGAGTTAATTCCACGCAACGCAGTCATCAACATTCTCCATTTCAATGAAAGGCACGAAGACTCTTGATTAATTTTGAAAAAAGTGTGGGTTAAAACTGGCTGCTGCTTTACCGTTTACTTTCCATTATATGAAAGGTTTGCTCAGCTCGACAGTCACGTGAACAGTGTCGCCTTACTAGAAGCCATCGCCCTCTAATTTATTGGCTCCCCATACATATCCTGTTTTAGCCCAGTATGAAGTGGATCTCTTGTCTGAATACCTGTTTTTAAGTGCTTAACCTTGGTCGATGACGCCGATTAATATAGAATCATTCTTTGACCGAATAATAGAAAACTAAAAATGATACTATTTACGTGGAATAACAGCCTTCATCAAAAGTTGTGTTTCTTTCTTATCTTCTCCGGTGTAGTAAATGAACTTATCTTTGATTGTAAATTGATTAATATAAGGTGATCTCTCGTCTACAAATCTGTAAGTCTAAGTCCGAGATGATGGTTTTGGCTTACTGATTTTACAAACTTATGTTTTATTTTATTAATGCATGTTCTCATTCTATTTCATAACATTTTTCTTTCCATCCACTGGTTACACACCATTATTTTTCGATAATTTCTCATTGGTTTTAGTCATTTTACGACCATTTGTCCCCTCTTTGATAATTTTCATTTCCTCTAGTTTTTCTTTAGTTGCTTCAAGTTATTTTTAACACTTTTAACTTTTTAATTTTAAATCCATTAACTATTTTAAATTTCCTTCTGCAAATTTGTTCATTTTACTTATCATCTGACTCATTTTCTCGTTTAGATCTTCAATGAACTATTAAAGCTCCTTTTGTCTTTATTTCATCTTAATCTCTTAATTTTACTTTCTTTTTAAAATTTCTTCAAATTTTTTCTTCTCTTACAAAAATTTTGCTTCATATTATTTGCGAATCAATGACTCTCTATCTATTTTATTTCTTTTAAGTTCAATCATATCCTGTTATAAATCTTGAATTTGCTAAAACATTGATTCAAGTTCATTGATTTTGTATTTCTACAGTTCAATCGTGTACTTCTTTTATATTTTTCTGCCCCTCATCTCAAAAATGCCTTTAATCATAATTTTTCCGCAGCTGAGATCAACAGTAAAACTAGAATCCTCACGAAAACACTCGAAAACAAAGTCAAGGCGAGAGAATATTGATATCAATGATTCACTATTAGTGCCATCAAGGGTTGCTTTGTACATTTCTGAACCAGTGGAAGAATTAAATATTTTGAGGTGCAAGTCCAGCTTTTCTCCTACCCCTCCACATTCTTCCTGGTATGTAGCTTTCAAGTCATAGTTTGTGTTACGATGTCTAATCGTATCTATTTTAGGTGCTTCTGCTATCATGTTGCAGACTGGCGGTCTTTTTTGATTATAAAATTAATTATTTGTGTTTCCTATTTTAGTATATTCATACTAAATTTTACTAGCCAAAATTATTCAAATCAGCAAAATAAAACTAAGGTAATAAAATCAAAGGGGAATTTGAGTAAAGTATTTTTTAAGATTCTTGGACAATCTACTTTTGTAATCAGCAGGCTATTGGACAGTTGCCTCCTGACCCTTCCATTTCCTTTACACCATTTCCATGGCGCCGAATTCTCTCAAGTAGTCGACTATTCCAATATGGAACCTATTTCCGTCCATGTAATAGTCTTTGTCCTCCTAGATCTCGACAACAAGAATAAGTGAATAGTCAACTATGTTATTTTAAGTGAGATAATCTAAAGTTGCAGATAGGTCTTTAAGCACATTCTATTTGCAGAATATAGGTTACGAGTTCCTGTCGATGAGGAAATTCACATCGAGTGGGACAACTGGCCACTTTGAGAATCTCCTTGTTACTGAACCTTTAAAATCATAAAGATACCAGTTCTTCATTCCAAAGAACAAGTTCTACATTGCGATATAATAGTCAGTGCTTGAGTTTCTTGTAACAATAAAAGCTCCATAAATGGGGACAAGCAAGCTGCCTTCCTTCAGATGTGAAAAGTACTTTGGTAGGAACTTTTTGAATGCTGTAAATTCCTTTACATTTACTCTTTTGATGACAATAAGATCATTAAATGATCTCATGAATGAACTACCTGATTTACCACCAGTTGCAAGCCAAGCCTCAGCTCCACCCACACTTTCTATAAACAATTCAATGGGTATTTTTTTCTTTCGTCTTAACTGTTCAAACTAATTAGGATATAAGAAGTTGACTTAATAGTTGGGTATTCCTGAATTTTTCTTCACTCTGTTGGCGATGTCAAACATTCGTTCGTGCACTTCAATAACAGTTTCTAACTTTTTAAGTTCTTAATGTTAGACCCTAAGATCACCCTCCATGTACCGGTTCATTTTAATAATGAGTTCTTTTTCATACTTACTTGAGTCTTCAATGCATTCCTTATGAATCTGGCTGTTGAGGGCACTAGCGATCAGGGTTTGTGCTAAATGGGGAAAAGCAGGCACATATCTTAGGTACGCTTGCTCCACTCGCAGGCATGATGATATTTATTTAAACGCCCTTGAAACTTAGTCTTCAGATGCCTTCGCGTTTCTTCGATTGTAAACTGTTTTTCGATCATTCCTATTCATCTGTGGTGCGCCTTCATATGGCTATGGTTGAAGCCAGTCATAATTACCAATATTTTAGCTTTTTTATAGATCATATTGAGTTGACATATTATCTCCTTTAGTAAATTAGCTCTCAGTATTTTCATATGGATCGCCGATGCTACTGGAGTCAGCTAGCGAACTCACATCAATTTCCTCCATCAAGAAGTCACCATCGAAATCAGAAGCCTGAAACTTCATTTATAATTCTCTCTTTTTGATCGATTTTCTAAGTTCTGTCAATATGATGTAGCTCTTTTTCAACAAATTGACAATGGCATGATAAATATGCAAACAGTCAAAATATTTATGCAATTTCTTGGAATTCAGTAAAAGTTTTGAAGTTGTGTTTATTTTAGTAAGTTATTCAATTAGTTCAGGCAAAATCATGTCTAAGCATTGAGCCTGAGATAGTTTCACATTAGAACATGCAAGTATAGATTTTCTAGCATTGATGAAGCTTGCTTTAGGATCCTGAAACATTTTATCGAATTTAGAGTTTTTTGATCCTTCTGCGATGCTTCTGATTTCATCATGCAAGTAGTTGACAATTTGTTATATTTTATTAGTTTGAATATGGCAGTACTGATTGCAATGCTGAGATTACTTTTTGTTTAAGAAGCTATATTTTCCAGATTCAGTCAGCAAACATAATCGATTAAGGCAATAGCTACCAACATATATTTTAACTGTCTTGCCTCCCATGGAAAATACTCTAATTTTTTCAGAGTGTAGACAATTTGATTGCTTGTTCCATATTTTTTGTTTTGAATTATTTTGTCGGATGATAGTCTCAGTTGTACCCTTGAAGAAATGATTTAAAAATGCAATCATACTGTACTCTAAATGCTCACGAGACAATTTAATCCTAGCTGATAACTCTTCTTGACACTTTTCGCACTAAATGAAGCATTCCATTTTACTTTTCTCGGCCTCTTTGGCGAGACTTGAGTACATAGATTCAATGTCACTATATTGTTCAATGAAGAGGTCATGCTCTTCAGTGGTAGTAGAGTCATAGTGCACTCGAGACTAAGTCCAGATTTTAACAAAGTGGTCAGTCGAATAAAATACATCAATATGTGTGCTGTTTGGTCTGTTGCAGCGGCTGCACATCTTATCAATTGAGGTGATTTTTTTGAGAATATAAACTCCAATAGGACTGTCCTCATTAGAGTAGAACAGGCGATGCTAGTCATTAATTTCTCCACAGATATCAGTAAAATAGTCCCATCTGTTCCTAAATGAGTGTGTCCTGCTTTTTAAATACTCATCTAAATTAACCTTACTGACCTATGGATAGTTCTCAAAGTTTGAGCCAGTATAGCTAATTTGCTTGTAGCTTAAATATTTCTATTTTATATAGTTCAAGATGTCTGAATGGTGCTCGTTGTAGAAGCTGAAGAACATCTCCGGATTATTAAGATAGCAATCGTTACGCATCTGCTCACTCATTGAATTGAGAAGAGTCTGATCTAGCAGTACTTTATGAACTTTTAACTTTATGTGACGGTAGCACATGATTATCCAAGTGAACTCGTTCTTAATACTTTATAAAAGTTCTCTATCTTTGCCCAAAATAAACACTGTCATACCCAGTTAATCCTTGACCGATTTGACAGCATAGAACTTCTTAGTCTTAGAGTCTTTTATTGAAGTATAAAATTCAGAAGTCATTGATTATATTTGACCAACGATTTCTTCCTTAGTGTAATTATAGAGCTGATGTACTGAGTCCACAATTTTTTCTATCTGCAGAGCTGCTTTTAATCTAAATAACGAAAAATTTACTTGCTGATATGATCAATTTTTATCTTAGGAATTACAGTGATTCCTGCTGTCATGAATTTATCATCGCACTATTTTTCAATACTGCCCTCTAAAAATATCACATTAACTCCTAATCTCTCGCAATAAGAGATAAGTTTTCCCATTTATTTGGTTCTGTTGTTAACAATATCCTCAAAAGAGGCCTACTTTTCACCACCGACTAGATTTGCTGATTCTAAGCCTCCGTAGACTAAGATACAGCTGATACCCTGATAGCTATCCTTTATTTTCTTGCTCTGGAAATACTTTTTTATCAGCACCTTATTCGTTAATCTACATCTTCACACATGTACTTAATCTCGGTCTCTTCTTATGAGAAAAAACATTTAAATTTTATGTTACGGCAAATGTCCATATTGTTAGTTACTAATGCATTTGGAGGACTGCGATCTACAACGCCTTTCGCTGTCTACAGTATGCTTGGCAAATATTTTAGGGGAATTTTCTTTTACTTTAACATGACTTGCAACAAAATTGTGAATTTCTTATCTGCGTCTGCTTCAAGGGCTTTTAGACCAGCTAGATCTGAAGTATTGTACTCATTGATGATTTATCGAATTTGAACAAGCTTGTCCTCTTCAGTGAAACTAGATGACTTAATTTATTTGAAGGACTCCACTGCGTCTGGTATTTTTTATTCGGATCCGTCATTAGACTTCCTAAATTCGATATATGATTCATCATGCTTGACTAAATATTTCCAACATTTTTGATAACAAGCATTGCACATTCTGACTTGTTTTTCAGACTCGCCGAGGTCTTTCCCATCAAAGAAAAAATCGGAGCATCTAATTTACAGACTAGTTACTTATTGCAAAATATTTGTCCGCAGTATCGGCAATGATGCTTTCTTCTAAGTATGTTGAATTTTTCGTCACACTTAAAACAATTATGCACGTCTTTATCCGGGACCCATTTGTCTTTAGGACAGAATGAGGACTTTATGATCTTTCTGACTTCTTCGTTCATTATATTAATCAACAACCCCAAAAATATATCGCTACATGATTGAGCAACAATAATTAACAAAAAGCTAGCACTTTCTGACAAAGCCTGGCTTGATTTGATTTAAGTAATGAATAGAAAATAATAGAATTTAAATGTCGAAGTAAAAAGGATTCCCCAAAATAGACAAACAAACAATCAGAGAGATAACTAACCAGTCCAAGAATGCGCTCGCAGGAAGGCTGTTCCGTAACAGTTCGCTTGGGCAAATCAACCCAAATATTAGCATGTTATCATCATCGTAGCAGGACTATGACCCATCATTCTTGAACTCCTCCGCATCTACTAATCAACTGGTGGCTTCAATCAGTTTGAGAAAACTCAAAAACAAATTTCATAGTGATCGTTACCCTAAACTGGAGATCAGCAATGGCAAGCTTCTCATAAACAAGAGCAATGTACTCAACGACACTTTGAGTAAGGACAGTCCTAAAGCTAAACACATGTTCAAGAAACTGGATAAACTCACTCATTAGCCAATGAATAGAATCCTTCCGAATGATTTAATTGACTTTCCCATTGAGAATGAGCTAGAAGGAGAAAGAAAAGTACTGAAAAAAGCTGCCATGAGTCCATTTGGTAAGCCCAAGAGAAACAAATTTATTGATGACAAGGAAGATCTGTTGCCTGAAGATTTTATTCAGCTTCTAGAAAACTAAAAAGGTATTACTAATGAATTTTGCTATCTCAAGAAAATGGATCATCCTTATGACTTGAAAATAATTTAGTTTGATAAAAATCTTGAAAGAAAGTCTGAAAACGACCCTATCCAATATCCCAGCGAGTACATTACAATTAGCAGTCGAGGAGTGACTTACTTTAGTGAAGATCAATCTCGATTCGTGTCATTACAGGAGTGGAAGAGAGAAGCAAGTTACTTCAAGAAAATTATCAAGCTTGACTTTTTCAAAAACTTTAAAGTTATTAAAAATTTTAGCAACTGGAAAAAATGCCTAAGAAAATCAGCTATGAACTCAACTAAAGAGAAGCTGTAATAAGCTCTGGTTTACAATGACTTGTTCTTGAGCAAATCATTATTAAAGATCAGAGAAATTTGTTACATAATGGAGACAGACGTTTCATATTGTCGGTTAGATGAATGCCAGCAAGCATTAGATATTGACTCTTATAAGCAAAGTCATTTAGTATTTCTTGAACATCACTTCTAGAAAAAGATTACAGACTTAGAAGAAAATATAAAAGAAGTGCTTATGAGTAATATGTCACTCTCAATGAAGTGGTTTAAAGAAGAAAATAAAATAAGCTCCTCGATTGAAGGCAAAGGAATGCCCCTTTTAATTGGAGATGAAAAGAATTTATAGATGCCATATACTAAGGAAGCTACACTCAGAACTCAACAGTAGAAGTTCCAGAAATATATTAAACTAGTTGATCTCATAATCACCCACTCAAAAGTGAATATGATGGCTGAGTCCACAACTGTTCTAGTTAAAAAGATCGAAGAAGAAAACTAAAATTACCAAAGGCAAGTTGTAAACAATAATTATAAGAATACTTTCAAAGGAAAACAGTATCTGTAGTGTGTGCTTACTTTGAATCATAAATAACAATAGTTATTCCTGCAACCAACTAAACAAGACTTAAAATCATTATTTGAGACAATAGTGACAAGAAGTGTCATTCGTATTTGCAAGAACCATAAAAAAATAAATGCAGATATTGATGTGCTATCGATCATTTATGATAGCCAGTAACAATTTCCAAAATAATCTGAGTCAGAAACTCTAAAGTTGATTATGAACTCGGATAACAGGGAGTAACTAATGCTAAAATCCATTATGGACTCTTTATCAGTTTCCTACAACTACATTTTGACTTATGTAGATAATTTCAGAGACCTTACAAAGACTTACTATTAAAACGAAAGGAAATTCGAGTAGATTTTTACATTCTAGGCAAAAGATTACGAAACGATTGCTCAGTATTTGCAGGAATGGCAAAAGCAAAAATAAACTATCAGCAAGATCACTAATGAACATGAAGGTCCTGTGCTTTAAGTCAGCCTAAAGAAATTCAAGTAAGAAGTCGAAAGAAAAACGGACGAATGTATTAAGGAAATCAAATTAATAATTCCTAAAATTTTCTAAGAATCAATAAGATAGTTAGGTACTTGCTTAAGAAATGCCCGTAGTGCAGTCGAGAACAAGCCAGCAGGAATTAAGCAGCTGATTGTTTTCAATGAAAACTTGAATCAGATTACTGTAGACATCGAACAATACTCTGACAGAATGGCAGAGATAACATGCCTCTAGATCTTAATGAGAAATATTACACCATCAAGCTCGGAGTCGAACTACAAAAAACTCTCTACATAGACAAAATAATTGCAGTCATCCTTGAACAGACTAAGGGACTAAATCGACAAGGCAGAGAAGGAAAATAAAAATCGGTAAGGCTCAGCACAAGATGAAGTAAAGAAAATGGTTCCTCAAAACAAGCAAAGATTGGCTCAACTTTATACTCATATTGAAAAGCTGGCTGGTTAAGAAATAGATACCTGTAAAATGCTCAGAAAGATATAGAGTCAGAGAAATTAGTTGACTGATATAATGAAGTAGCTTGAAGACATCAAAACATATCAGAGATTCTTAAGTCTTGAAGAATCAACAACTGAGTAGATTTAGAATTTTAATGAGTATTTCACAATTTTCGAAAAAATCTGGACTATTGCCAACTAATTTGATCTATACTTTAACGATCTACAAGAGCGTCCATATAATTAAATTTCTGTCAACGATGTGAATATTAAAATCGAGTAATTCATAACTACAGATATCAGTCTTGAAAAGCAGATAAAAATTCTCAAGTAAAAAGATTTTCCTTTCCATTTCTCTGTTCAAGACAATTTGGTTTTAAAATAAATGATGTAAAAAATAGAGCTCTTAAAACCCTTAATTTAGACAATAGAATGCTTAATGGATCCAGCACTAGGATAAAAATAATGGAAGGAAATTTTGGGAGTCTTTCAACATAGAAATCCAAAAATAAAATAAATTTTAGAAACGGACCGAGCTATGAGAAAACCCAAGGATCTTATTGCTGTTTCTGCAGCAAATTAGTTACCGCATTTTAAAAGTGTTGTAGCCAAAGCAAAAAAGAGCAATTAAATTTCTCATAAACTTGAATCGATCAAGAGCTCAAAGCTTAACCAAGGATTTTTTAAGAACTTAACTTAAAAATTTAAATAAAACAGCGAAATATTATTAGAACAGCTTGACGAAAAGATTATGACAGCAAACTTTGTAATCGAATAGTCAGAAAACTATGAGAATGAAAAGGCCAAATCAGAGAAAATCATTCTCTAAAAACTAAAATAAATGATTTTATTGTGGGAAAAATATGAACAGCATGTTCAATATTTTGAACCAATTTATTTGTTGACGGATTGGAAAAACACTTCAGAAGGCAAACTTTTTATATCGGCAACTGAACAAAACTGGAAAAAAACATACAAAAGTTTTAAGGATTCAAACTTGTCCAAAATTTATTCAGCGGAAAAAATACTAATCGCTTCATTAAAATAAAGCAATGATGCTTTGTAGTCGTTATATCCTGGCGTTAGCGCTTATTTCAACACAAAGCGACTTCAATGTCCAAAATTTTGCTTTTTATCAGATAGTGAGATCATAAAAATCTATGAATAGAGCAAAGATTTTAAGGGTTTGAACAACTATATAAGTGCTGTGTTTCCTACTCTCCAAAGTCTTGTTTTTAAAGATAGCGAAGTGGTACCTTTCTAGGCAATCAATCTAGATGGTTAAGTCCTTTCAATAAAAATTAGTAAAAGCTCAAATGAAGTGGAATAAATTTTGAAAATTGTAGACGAGAGCATCAAAAGTGGAATTAAGATGTGCATTAAAAGTTGTGAGAAAGGATACAAATCAGAATAATTTAATCGTATTTCATGGATTAAAGAAAACTTAACTCAAGTTTTAGTTCTAGTCTCGAGCATGTTTTTCACGCATATAATATAAAGTGATTATCTCATTCCGGACAGGTATGATATTGATCAACTGTTAACTTACCATGAATCACAGATTTAGAATTTGAAGAAATCGTGCTAGTAAAAAGCCGATGTAAGTTTTTATAAGAAGTTGCTCGTTCTCTTGACTCAATCTATTTACTTTAGAGATATCATACTTGAATTAAAACTTCTAAACATAAAATCTCCTGAATCTTACACCTGGCTCAAGCATATTCGAACATCATACGAAAGCGAACCAGTGCAAATCGAGTATCTAAATGTCTCAATTCCCTACGGCAATTAATTCGTGTGCATGGAGTCAAATCCTCTGCTCATTACTACTCTAAGCGAAAAAGCCATTGTTCAGACTGTTAACAGCATGATTGGATGTAATAATGTACCTATTGTTTGCAAATCGTACCTGTCTTAGCTTGCAATCTTTAATGCCAAGCCCTACAACAATATTTGTCTACTATCAGGACAAGAAACTCGATTAATTCAAGCTACTATTGAAGGTACTTGGCTTTCTGGGTCATTTACAGATTTCACTTTATCAAAAAATTTAAGTATTGATCAACTGAGGCAATGTGCTAGACTTTTACAATAGATTCAACTCACAATTTCTCTTAAAGACAGTCATATGAGCGGGATAAAAATCTTACCTCTTTGTAAAGAAGCAGGAATTTGCATAATAAGCAAAGATTTAATAAACTCTCCTCAGTTGAAAGAATGCAAATTTGACTACAGAGTTGTTTCATTACCTTAAGTTTCATGGAACACCTATTTGAGTCTACTTCTAAATGTAAATAATCTTGAAATTGTCGATTTTGCTGATAAGCTCGCTAAAATTATCGTTTATTTGGAAAATTGTATAAAAAATTTCTAGTTGAATCGCCAAGATGTCAAAACTTGGATTTAGTAAGCAGCATAAGAAAGCGATAATTAAACTTACATAATTAAAACAATTTTGAAGCGAATTCTCAAAATTTATGGAAATGATTTTAACAAAAAAATCATCAACAAATTGTTTTTGTAATTTTTTGGCCTTACAAATTATGAGAAGCTGCTTTCTTACAAGTCCATCAGAGACTGTCAAGGAAGTGATCAATAGATAAATAAAATTGTTAGTAGTTTAAAGGACAATAAAATTTGTATTCTTAGTGGTCAAAATTCTGAATTTAAATAGTTTATCGTATACTCTGTGCGAAAGAATTTTAGTAACACTCAGCCAAGATACATGATAATTAAATAACAGAGCATATCACGACTTTATGGATCGTTTAATAAAGGCAAATGGACTGACAACATCTTCACAAAGCGAATAAAATAAACTTTTAACTCGAAATAATGCTTTGTCATCTCAGGTGATTGTTCTAAGCTAAGTCTATCGATTTTGTAGAGATTGAACTCATCAAATAACAAAAACAACTTTTTAAATTTATAAAATGGTTCATAGATTAGGTTGGGCTAGAATCAAAAAATCATCCTCCTCACTTAGAGCAATATTAAGGACCCAATTTTCGACGCCTGCACAATTAGCTCATTTGACTTGGACTCAATAAAGTCGATTCCTGAATAAATCTTTGATTATCTGACAAAAATAAAAGTGAATGCACGTGGATTAACAATATAGAAAAGATTTTTCAGCAGTAACCAAGAAAGTTTAAATCGACTCCATAACTTATTTTTGAACAATATATAAAAAATATCAAGCTCCAGTCTCAAGATGATCGGATACAAGAGTGAATATAACTAAGTTAACTTTATCATGAGTCGATTTGTACTTTTATTAAGTTCGGTTTTAGAAAAAGATAAGTAAAGAATTTGTGTGAATAACCATAAAATGATGGAAAAGTTGTATGTATGGTGCCTATACTGGGCAATTGCATCAAACATGCCTAAAAGATGTATATAACGAGTAGATAAACTATTTGATTCCATCAAAATTGAGTGCGATAAATCACAATCCTTAATTTAGTCAAAGTTTAGCATTTTTGAAAGCAATTTGACTGTCTATAAATTTATAAAAGGATCTAAGATCTTCAAAAATTATTGTTACGACTATTTGTTGATTTCTCCTTAGCTAGAAGCTAAAAAATAAATTATTAAAAATCTCATAAACATTAATGCATCAATCATGCTTCTAGGCGACAAGAATTCAGGGAAGTCTGCTTTTGTTGATTATTTGGCCATGAATCTCGAGAATGAAGGGTTTATGACAGTTAAAACAAAAGTAACGAAAAATACAACAGCTTAATTGTTTATGGAATGGCTGAAACCAAACATTTATCTCCAGTCGACATGCAAAGAGGTCATTCAATAACGCCGTATTAGTTCAGCAAATGGTAAGAAATTAATAATTTTCGTGGACAATTTCAACTTAATCGATGTGTCATCAAGTCTTTATAGCTTCTTCGAGTCAGCCATATCACTGCAGTACATATACGACGCGAAACAGTCGGTTAAAATTGTACTAGATAACATTTGTTTCGTGTGCATAAAGAATAGTTGCTTTGAGTCGATTGAAGTCAACCACAGTTTTATGCTACGTAAAATATTCCCGATTTATGTTAATCAGTACGAGTTTTTTGAAATTATTGGCTTATACGCTGAAGATATATAAGATATCGTCTAGCAAGATAAAAGATAATTAATGGGTAAGATACTTCCTTCAATTGCCACCTTGCATCAATTTAGTGCTAATATTATCACTTCTTAGAAATCTAGCTCATAAAGATTTTTGTCTTACTAGGTTCCAATATGGATTGCAAAGTAACTCATAAGGCAAGCTAAAACTTCAGGTACTGTCTGCAATGACTTAATCACATTATGGAAATATTTGTCATTGAAGAAGTATATTGCAAGCGGTTTACTTCAAGAATTCTAGGAGCAATTTAAAAACTAGCTCAGCAACGTTGTTTCTCTGGTAGTCAAAAGTTCTCCAGACTCAGAAACAGCTTTAAAGCAAGAACGCGATATTGTAAGTTAAATATTTAAAAGATTGCCACTTTTGCAATTGAAATTTGATCAAACTGATTTTTACACATACATGACCTATTTGTTGAGATCTGACCAGTTCAGACATTTAGTAAGCCACTCATGTTATACTTCAGGAATAGTTAAGGGTAAAGCATTGAAGTTTATTTGTGAAAGTTTAGATATCAAATTCTCATATCCAAAAGATTGTTTAGAGCTGAGTAATGTAAGAAAAAGCTGCAATCGCCTTATTTATATTGATGGTAGTCAAAAAGAATTACTTTAAGAAGCATTTGCTGCGATTGTATAGTAAGGTCACAATAATGATATCACATTCATTATCGACTTGCCAAATGAGGCCGATCTTGGTTACTATCTGAGGTTCAATCCCAATGTAGATGGACTTGCTCATATTTACAATGTTAAGCCAGTCACTTAATCTAACTCACATTCTATTACAAACTATTAATAAATTGATGATTTGCTTTCACGTACTGACATTTCTAATCCAAAATAGTATGCAGATTTGTTTTACCTTATCAGCTAAAAAGCAGATGAAATTGAGTAAAAGATAGCTAAAGCACTAAAAAATAGAAATAAAATACTATTAAACTCAATTAACAATTTTAACAGTCTGAAAAGTATTGCTAATCAGTCAAGCTCTTAAATAAATACTTTGTCTTAGCAAATCGAGTAACTGACAAGAAGCGAGGAGAGTCTGCAGTAAAGTAAAGCGTAACTTGTTGATGCGCTTTCAGCTATAAAACGTAAAGCAGATGGTAATCCTCAATAAAAGGAATCATTAGGCAAAAGGTTAGGTAGCATCGATGCATAGCTCAAGAAAATAAAGAATTCTAAAAATGATAAATCAGAGGCCGTTGCTCGACTCAAATAAGCAAACAGTGACAAAATAGAAGCCACTAGAATATTAGCTCAACAAAATTAGACTTTTGAGAAAGATCATTAAATTTGCAGCTGTTTACTGAAATAGCAGTCTAAATACAACTATTTTAAAATAATGTAAGCACTTTTGCATCTTCGTTAAAGCAATCAAAAGATTTCAACAATTTTTGACAAAGTAATCGACTTATCTGTTTAAAAAATAGGCTTCACTTTAGCTTAAATATTTTCAGCACTTGTAAACATTAAACTGACCCATGCTATTGGCTAACGTTACCTAGTCGAATGGGTGCTATCGAACTACGAATATGCTTTTGTCACTAACGATGTGGATGCACTAATTTACAGACTGCAAACTGTTAATCCTTAATTAAAATTGTGTCTTAATCAATACGAAGTCAATCAGTGCATTGACTTGAGACCAATTGTTGTAAAAGAGTAAATATATGCTAAAGGCCCCAAAGTGTCACTCATTTGCTCATCAGAACCTCAAAGGCCATTCATAAGGGTTACAATCGAGAGTAAAATGCAGTCCACTTTAAATAAAATTGAATTTGTTATGTCCGAAGCTATAAAACTTAGGGAGAAGTATGAGCTAGAAGGGCTAGAGAATGAGTTTAAACGATTTTAGTTAGAAAGACAATCATTAAAAATTCGACTTACCGATAAGACTTTAGTATAAAAGACATCATTTTTAGGAGTAAACAATCTTTCAGACATTAAGCAAATCGCCGACGCAGAAAAAGCATTAAATACTCGCTTCACTGAAAGTAGACAAAAAATAGACTAACTTGAACAAACTTTGAATAGTAAATTTGGTAAAATAAAAAAAGTTGTCACATATTTAGTAGAATATTTTGCTTATATCGCTCAAAGATACAGCTATATTAGATAAAATCACTCTTTACTGGTTAACTTAATATCAAGTTCTCTTGTGATTCAATAACCGATAGCCGAGTGTTAATCAGCATAGAATCCTTAACCGAAGTAAATAAATGAGTCTGAAACAATAAGGAACATCTTCTTAAAATCTGCAAAGTGGATGAGCTTGAGCTTAACCTCGACAGACTTCATTTCTAGCATATTTTTGTTGTCGTGCGTCAAGCTTACCCTAGATGAGCAAATGCCAAAATAAAATCTTGAATTTATTTACCAACATATAAACAGTTTGTAAACTGTATACTCATAAGAATTAGCAGTGATTAAGCATGAGTCAGTTAGATAGATTTTAGAAGCTCTTAAAGCAAAGAAAACCGACTTACTATTTACAATGCTAGAGTCATCGTCTAATTTACTAGGACTTGATTTAAGAAATATTATCAATACAAAATAGCAGTGGATTACAGGACTCAGGTAAACATTCTTGATAAATACCGATTGCAGTGATATTGATAAGAAAGTATTTTTAGTCTTAGGATCACTAGAATTTAATTCTTACAAATTAATCGATAACTAAATTCGTAAATACTTAAATGGGGATCAGTCAGTTATCTACCTCAGTAACTAGGAGGACGTAGACCATCGAATTGAACTATTGGAAAAAACTCCACTCAACCAACAGGGATGGCTTGTGCTGAAGAACTGGAACGAGACTTCAAAAATAAATCGACTCTTAGCGTACACTTTGAATAAAAAATCATTTAAGACTGTTGTATTTTTCGATTCAATGTTGCAACTCATATAAGCAAAAACTAAACTAGATGTGCATGATTATTACTAAATTTGCTTGCATGATCACACAAAAAGTATATGCTATCAAGTGAAAGAGCTCTACAAAACGTACAATCTGATCCCGAGTCGAAATAAACAGAATCCAAACGTTAATAAGCTACTGAAGTGCGTACTTGCTGATCAGGTATCAAAGTTATGTAAAGGCTTATTGGATCCTGTATATAAATTCAACTATTTTGACTACAAAGTCTTCGAGAGCTGGGTACAAAGAACTTCTCAATTCTATCTTCCTGACTTTATTTTGTATACTCTCGATTACGTTTACAAAGCCACCAGCTTGATGAAATAAGACGAAGGAAATTACTTGATTTCAATAAATGAAAATTTAAATTCTGATGTTCATACCATCAGTAAATCAAGGACTTTTTTAAGAGAGTGTAAAAGATTAATGCCTAAAGATGAAAAACGAAAGAAAACTGAAGAAATTCATATAAAATAGGAAGGCAATTAAAGCTAAGATAAACATCAAGAAGCTTCAATTGAATAGGAGTACACTCGATTTTTTGATATTGATGTTTACGATTACTCAGGAGTTTGTGAACTTTACTCATTGTTCTCAGAATCTTCATAAACAATGAAAAATAAAATTAGTACTTAAGATAGCCTCAAAAAGCTAATTACGAGCTTTTTACCAAAGGATTTGAAATAAAGTATCACTGTTGATATGCTTTTTGGGTTTGAGCCACAACAACAGTAAAGAAAAATCATGATACAAGAAAAAGGGCAGTTCAATAGAAAGTAAGCCTGCGGCAAATTGAATAACATTTTACAGACAAATTTAGTAATGAATAAGCAATAACAAGTGGACAAATTTTCAACTCTGACGATGTAGATGCTGAAATCAACGAAGAAAAATATTTAGTTTGCTTATTCGAGCTCAATTTAAAAAGTAAAAAGGTTATTAAATGTTCTACAATCTAATTTCAACCTATCTGAAAGAACTGAGAAACAACGATCTTAAATTTTGTACAATCAGAACAGTTCCCTTACATAAATGTTGACCAAGATGCACGATAAAATAGCAGCAATTCAGAAGCAAATTGAATCAAAGGAAATAAATTTAGAAGAATGCCTGATGCTGGTCAATCAACCTAGATAATTCTTGTACACATTTATTTTGGAACTGACCAATGTGAGTAAATTATCTTATGCTAACTCAAAATTGCAGATCAAATGTCTAACCGACAAGGAAAAAGAGAACGGTTTTAGAGAGATCAACAAGTATGAAAACTTGACAAATGTAAGAATTGTAAATGGAAAAATCGATATTCATAAATATTGTGTTTTAGAAGCAATTTAACTTGGAGAAATATCGAAACCTGTCAGTATCGTACTTAACTCGGGATCAAAATAATAAATTCAAAGCAACTATAGACTAACTCCACTAATCATTAATGGTGTTAAAGTGATCGATATTTCAATAGCAACTTAAGCTAAATAAGTGGGTTTCTGGAATTGTGAAGTTAGCGCAATGATATCTGAAAAAGATGAAGCTTAAAAGTAGATGAAATAGTTGAAGTAAACGAAAAATAAATGATATACATAATTTTTTAACTATTCTTAATAATATTAGTAATCAGTTGTAATATTATAATTGATTTACTCTGCTCTTTCGTTTAGATCTGCTGATTTTTCGAGTAGCAACTGTAATTCTACTTTCACCATTTTTCTATACAACACTTGATTCAAAGTCATAGAGGTCCATGCTGTCAAGTTCGTTCTTCATTCCTAGAATTTAATCTTTTTTCTATTTATTTTTTGTGAGAATATTTAAAATGCGCTATTTTTCAGCTTCAAGATCTTGTATTGTTGCTGCTTATTTCGATTTTATGTTCTACTATATGGATATCAGGCTATTTCTCACACTTTTGGAAGCTTTTCTGTTTGTTTATAGGCTTTTTTACCTTGCCCATTTCATGTTAGCTCGTTGAGTGTCACTCATTTTTTTATTGCGTTCCTAAATTAATAATTACTAACCTTCAAATATGTCATGTATTCATGCTTGAGTTTTTGCTTTTTAATTAATTTTTCATCAAGAAAACTCTTAAGTTGCTGAATTTCTGCTTTTTTTGTGTCCATTATATTGCGTATAGCTTATTATTTTTTAACCTGGTGCAAGTAACGAGTCAGTGAACTGAAGTTTTTTTTTCTCTCCATCTCTTTCTGCTACATCATTAGCTGTTCCCTTTTCTAGATAAAACAATATAAACCTTGTTTGATAAGTCAAGTGTTTCTAATTTCTTATTGTATGTATACATGAGATCATCCTGAGTAGAACGAAAGCTTCGAGCGCTTTACTCGGCCTCTCTCCGTAGTGCACTCACTGCCTCTTATAACATTTTTCGCTTCTTTTCGATGTCTTTACGGGATCTCTTTTACTGCTAATAGTGCTCGTAAGTGCCTATTGCTGTGATTGATGGTAAGTTTAGTTATTCCTTCACTGAAGATTAAGGGTTGTGTTCTGAAGACTCTATCATTCTTAATTTTATTCACTATTTTATTAAAGCTGATAATAATTAAATCAAAACATCACTGCATTTGCATAAATTAATAACTATTTATAAACATTATAAGTTGTCATTTTTCAAAACTCATTTAGTCTCACTATACTTATCATCACGCTGAATTAAATATTTGTTTATAAATCAATTAAAATATATTCTATATACGGCTCAGTATTTAAATGAGAGAGACATAGCTGGACAGTTTCAATAATTTTACTAAGTCCACCGCTTCCTCCAAATGATCAATTATCTATGTATGTAGTCTCCATATATTTTACCTCAAACTACAATTTTTCTGTTTCTCCATTTTTATTTGTAAGTGTCAAAATACAGGACTAATCAATATTTTGAAGTATCAACACAAAGAATATAAATGAAGCTTTTAATTTCGATGATTGGTATTCAATTTAATGCTTTTCACAATTTTTTGTCATTTAATAAAAGTGCTTTTCCATATCAGTTAATTAGTGAAAATATCAACATCTTAAAGTCTCTGTTAAAGCAGTGATGTCGTGGTTAAAATACTGGAATTATCTCTAAAGTAGACCTCACTGCAAAAAATTTGATTAATATCAACAACTATTTTACAATTTAGGGTAATTGTTTGTGATTGTTTTCTGATTCAGAACAAAATATTAGCCCTTTCTTCTTAGTAGAACTTAATGGTATTGTATTTTGTAAAAATTCTTAAAGATATGCATAAATCTTAATCTTTAAATGCTTAACAAATGTTAATATCTTTGACGAAGAAGAAAGTGGAAGAATATATACAAAATTGATATCAAAGTTCACATCTTAGTGATGACTCCGCTAGTTTTATTATAAACTGCGGGAATGAGAGTTTTGTTTCTCAAAGAGGTCAGTAGTAAAGCCAGTGTCTCGCCAGTGACCTCAACAATTTTCACTTAATCAGCAGGAATGCTCGATTCTGAATTTGGATTTGAAACCACAATGCTACTCAAGATAGCTCCGTTTTTGGTTTACCTCATTGAAATTATTATAAACAAAGCAAGCCCATTTTATTTAAAAGTAGACAGTGTTCTACTCCATTTATCGAGAACTGACAATAATTTGACTCCACAAGCTTAAGGTGCATGCAATTTTCCTTTAATTTATTTTGAAGCAAAGCTGAGTCCTGCCGCGTAAAAAAATTTTAAGGGTTTACCGAGCAGAACCGGAAAGTTTAAGTTTGATTTCTGACTTATTTAGGAACATTCAGAGGGCTCTCCGAAGTTAGTGAAGGGCTGAGCATTCGTTAGCATGGAACCGACATGTAGGCCTTTATATTGATAATATAAATTGCAAAATTGAAATAGAAATGGGGCCTTGCTCAAACCAAAACTACCCTCAAAATGTTAGTTGAAGTATGCTGAGCAGGGATGCCTTGAACTTCTTCTTATATGCTTATATTAATCTATTCAATATTTTATTGCTTGTCCGACACCATATGCAACTGCATTGTTGATTTGGGCAGCTAATTTAAAGTAAAAAATCTATTTGATGTAAGGGCAAGTTGAAGCAGCATATTTACTTGTATAATGGAAAATATTTATGAATAATGTAGTTGATTTAAGGTCTAGTATCGATACAACCTTTTTTGTCATGTTTTATAATTTAGAGACTCAAACTCATCTTTGATAGAATATTAGATTGGTCAAATACGTAAATATTGGCTAATATAAAAGTATTATAAATAGTAGAACATTATTATGGAAACCACACAGTACACATTGCCACACTAGCACAAAGACTGGGCCCAAGGACAAAAACATCTGCGAGCCGTACTAACTCATGAAAAGGTGTAAGATATCCTCAAATAAATTAATTATATTCACGAGGATGCCGCATGGTCTAACAAGACATTGGCAGATTTAGCCTACAGCGATGAACAACTTGTTAATTTATTCAAGTTCGCTGCTTAGTGCTGTCTGCAAGTTTAGACTTTGTTTCCTCATGGAATTACCATATCTCATCCAATATAAAATAAGGGAATTAGTTCGACCGCTTTGACTAAAAGGCAAGCACTATGTCTGGTAGCCAATATGTTCTTTTGTACCACTCGAGCTCAACCTAATATAAAAAATCTACCAGTGTATTTCAATTTCATACGTTTAACACGCCGAGCCAATGAGATCCTCAAGGCTATTTTAAACTATTTTTAGCGATGTTATAAAAATATCAAAGAACTTGATTCTTAGAGTATAATTTATTTTAGGATTGCTGAGACGCTACCGTTTGAAAGCTGGCAGAACTCTGAGCAAAAGTTATGTGAAGTCAGATTCCACAATAAAGGTTGCATATAGGACATGAAAGAGAGTATCCAGATCGATTTCGCCAATAAATCAATTGGAGGATTTTTCTTAAGCGAGACATACACACAGGAGGATATAATCTTCATTAACAATCCATAATTAATGCCAGCCCTCCTTTTCCACCAATACATGCAACCCAACGAGTGCATTTTAATGGTGGGAGCTGAAAGATTTTCAAGCTATACCGGATATCTTGAAACATATTAGTTCGCTGGCAACTTTGAAGATGACCGGAAGGAAATTTAATTAAAGCTGCCTAATGATCAAACTGTGAAAGTTAAAAACACGTGGATTTCAGCAATTGATGCCATCCCCTACTTCATTAGCTCATAATTCAACCAATAAAACTTAAACAGGGAGCTCAATAAAGCCTATGTTGGATTCAATATCATGAAATTAGATGGAGGCAATAAGCTGATATCGACAGGCAATTGGGGATCTGGAGCATTCAATGGTAACCTGGAATACAAATTTCTTATACAGTGGTTAGCAGCAAGTCGAGCAAATCGTACATTTGATTACTTTTCCTTCGGTGATAAAATTGCTGCAGGAATTCCAGAAATCGTTTAGAAATTTAAGCATTTCACTGTCAAGTAACTATTACGTTTGATGACACTTAATGCATAGAAATTTCATATTTCCAAAAGGGTGTTCAAAATTTTACTTAATGCAACAAAATGATTATAGAATATGACAATTATTCAGTTTATTTTGGATACAAAATTTTATATGAACGAGATTAGCAAATGATAAATTATTTTGTAATCAATTTCGAACTCATATCCTATGCTTAGAGCTTCTTCTATGGGAGGCAGGCTGGAACCATATTTTCTTAAGCTCACTGTCCACATCATAGGCATGAACAACTTCATTTTAGTTAAGTATCGGGATACAGCTGAAGAACCCATCAGGAATGACTCGTTTGATAACGAAACCGTTTAAAAGAGAGAGAGCTCCAATACAGATGCAAACTAAGTGCTGAGATGCTGAAAGGGGTACCAACATAAGAGCACGGCCTCCAAATTGTACAATAAACAGTTGGCAAAAGAAAATACCGACCACAATCAGAATAAATAAATAATTATCTGAAATGTGACTAAACACATTTACTTATTCTTTTCCTAATTTTCTAGCATTGAAAAAGTTGAAGACTTGTAAAAAGACAAACACATCGAAGAAGATACTCAGGTGTACTCCCGTTTAACTATTCCAGTGTTCTTTGTCCAATCCAATCGAACTCTGTACGTTAAAAATTTCAGGACCCCTAAACAGAATTATGATTAACACGATTATTTGAAAAACAGCGCTCATAACAATGAAGCGCCACATTTGCGATGTGATGATTTTCTCAGTTCGCGAGTACGGCATTCTAAGTAAAAGTTCATCTGCAGGAGGCTCTGTTGCAAGTGCTAGAGCGGCCAGAGTATCCATGATTAAGTTGACCCACAACATTTGAACAGGAGTTAAGGGAGACTATTTAATAATGACAGCTCCTAAAAATGCCATAAATATGGCAACTATGTTGACAGTCAATTGAAATTGTAGGAATTTACGGATGCAATCGAAAATATTTCGCCCATATTTTATCGCAGTCACAATGCTGCTAAAGTTATCGTCAAGTAGAATTATGCCTGCTGCTTCTTTAGCGACTTCAGTTCCTGCGATACCCATAGCAAACCCAATGTCTGCTTTTTTAAGAGCAGGAGCATCATTAGTACCATCACCTGTCATAGCAACAACATGGCCAAGTTGCTTTAGTCCAGTTGCTAAAATATATTTGTCTTCAGGAGATGACCTGGCTAAAACTCGTAACTCTTTTACTATCTTGGTGAACTCCTTCAAGTTTTTAACATATTACTTATCAGCATCAGCAGCTTTGACAAGACCCTAAACTTTTTATCTAAACTATTTGCCTTCCATGACAGAGTATTAGCCTGGCTTTCCTTTTTCGGGTCTTTAGTAATTAACAGGTAGGATATTTGCATCTTTCGCAATTGCAGTTGCTGTCTCAGTATTATCACCTGTCACCATTCTGACAACAATTCCTGCTTTCTTACAGCTGTTGACTGCTTCAGGGATGCCATCTTTGAGAGGGTCCTTAATGCCAGCAAGCCCTAATACAATTAAATTTTTCTATAAATTTTCAGGTACAAATCCTGGCTCCATTTCTTCAGCTTTTATGTCTCTGTAGCATATTAATAACGTTCTGAGAGAATGGGAAGCAAATTCACTTAAGTTGAAGAATAATATTGCTTTGAAATCGTTATCAATCAACTTGATATCGCCATTCTTATCAATATAATGAGTACAACTTGGAAGCAAAAAATCAGGGGCTCCCTTGGAGAATATAACTAATTTACCATCTTCGAGTTTACAGATCGATGAACTTCTCTTTCGGGTGGAACTAAAAGGAACTGTGTCGACAATCTAAATATTATACAATAATTACTTTCACTTATTTTCTGACATTCCTATAGTCATAGCCAAGTTTATAGACCATTTCGAGAAGAGCGCACTCAGTTTTATTACCGATTTGTTCCCATTTTTCGTTATTTGACATGATTCTTGGATTAGCATTTGAATTCATACAAATACCTTTTGCTAACATTTCCCCGTTGAGTCTTGTCAGCTTTACATTCTTATCAAATGAATCAAGCACCCTATTTTAAGTCCAAAACCTCGTAACAGTCATCAGATTCTTAGTAAGTGTGCCCGTTTTATCGGTACAAACATTATTAGCGCCACCCATGGTCTCACAAGCTGACAAAAATCTGACTAAATTGTTTTCATCTTTCATTTTACCCACACTATAAGCTAGTGAAATTGTGACTGCCAGTGGTAAACCTTCAGGTACAGCGATAACCACAATACTAACAGCGACAATGAAATACTGCACGATGGTGTTAAACTCCTCGAAGCAGAATACACACCGATCATACTTAATCGTGTCAATAATTAAGTGGATCAACAAGGCTGCGAAAGTGAGGGCGGCTGAAACCATACCCATGCGACCTATCTGATCAGCCAATACTGACAGCTTTTACTGTAGTGGAGTATCATCAGAGTCTTGCTGAAGTTTTTATTTATTAATGCCCTATCGTGAATTTCTACCAATAGCCAAAGCAATCATATAACCAGTGCCTTACATTATTTTTGACCCGGAAATTAAAAATGGGTTGCATTTAGCTTTTCCAGGTACGAAGTCTTATTTTTTAACTTGATCACTCTATCCCGTAATTGAACTTTCATCTGCAGACATTTTGGAAGCTCTGATTACAAGCCCATCAACACTGAGAATTTAGCCTGTCTCTACCTGTACAAGATCGCCTACGAGAAGATCGTAGACACTCATATTCAATACTTCTCCATTTCTAATGACATTTACGTTTTTACAATTGGCAACTTAATTGAGCTTACGAAACTGCTTCTCTTTCATGTAGTCGTTGCAGGCAGTGACGGCTGAGATGATAACCACAGCCAAGATAATGGATGCTCCTTCCAACCAACCTTATTTAATGCCGTGCATGAAAACGCCCAAAGCCAATGAAAGTATAGCTGCTCCACATAAAATTTTCATTGTTTCATCCTCGAAAGTGGCTAATATCATATCAGTGAGAGTTCGCGGTGGTTTTGTTATCGCTTCGTTGGTGCCGAACTTTTGCGCTCGCCATTCATTGTCAGTCGGTGAACCCGAAAGTCCATTCTATATAAGCTATAAAGTACTGTTAAGCTAGTCTTGAGCTTAGATTACAGGCCAGCATACCCTCCTATCCTCTCGAGGTTCTTCAGACTGTCTCCGTCCTTGACATTGTCAGGTTGAAACAAATTCCTTATTTAGTATGCATGTACTTAAGCCAGTTGACATCAATGGTTACAACAGGGCTATCGCTGTGGACTCCCTTTGGAATTAGCAGTTAGTTAAGCTCTTTTCCAGTTTCCATAGTCATTAATTATATCATATCATACACAACTTTTAATATCAATGTGGAATTTATGAGGCTTCAAAAATAATTATAAACTCAAGCATGAAGTGAATATAAAGAATTCAGGTTTTATCATGAAGTATGAAGAAGGCTCCACCTCCAAGCAATATAATAAAGAGGATAATGAATATTAGTATGTACCACTTCTTTCTGCTTTTGCGCTGTTGTATAGCAGCCTATACCAACTCATCGTTCGCGCCTTCTACATTATCCTGAGCTTTTAACATTTCTTCTCCGATAATATCAACCATCTGACCCTGCTGGTTCACCATGTTAGCCTGGTCCAAGTGAACCTGGTACACACGCTGCATATGCTCTTAAACTTTTCCTAGCTACTGTTTTCTATGCTGCAGGATGTTTTGCTCCATTGTGTAGTCAATATCGAGCTCCTGCTATTGAGCAATATGCTCCAAGGATTAACGAGGCGGACCCACCTGTCTCATCTTCTCTTGTGCTTGCCGATTACTAGCGCCTGTGGGAAGACTTTTTCTGTATGAGTTGCGCATTTCAGCCTTAATCACTGATTTTTCCATGAGTGCCTAGCTGACTTGTTTGTACCTACTAAGTTGTTTCTCAAATTATTTCTTAGACTCCTTGAGCTTATTTTTTTGAGGCAACTCTTTAAATACTTTGTCCATTTCGTCAATCATCCTTCTGGTTTATTCTATTTATTTGTCTATGATATGCTTCTCATCGAGTATTTCCTGCGCCATAGCCGAGTCAATATCCGATGCACTCATGCGCTGGTATTGATCATTCTTTCTTCTGATTGACTGTATGCGTAAAACCAGATCTTAATGGGATTGACTAAAGCTCGATGCTTTTATTAGAAGAGGAGTTTTCATCCGTCTTGATAGATAATAAATCCTTAATATAGATATACACTAAACAATAAGTAAGGAATGGCAATCAATTGCCTTAATTCTAATCTTCATCCTCATCATCCTCATCATTCTCTCCTAGGTTCTTCAACTTCGAGCGCAACGATTCGAGTGCGCTTTCATCATGTTCATTTTAATCGTTTTAATTGTCTGAGCCTGAACCTGTTGTTTCTGCAAACAGTAATGGTGGCTCATATCCGCCTTTCTATCCATTCTCGTAGTTGTTATCTGTCTTATACTCATTTGCTGTTTTTTAGGTTTTTTAAGGCTTTGATTATTTTTACTATTTTCGGGACTATTTTTATTATTTTTTTGGAGGCTTGCTCAAAAACTATGGTCTTTTTATCTCTGGCTCTGATGGTTTGAGTTATTATTTTGCCTAATTTTCTTGCCCTTCGATCTAAATATATGTTTGATTACATCAATCTCGAGTCTCTTTTTCTTTTATTATGCTTTAATCAATTTATCTTGAATGATAACTTTGTCTTTTGTCTATTGATCGATGACTTTTTTCTGCATTAGTAATATTGTACCTTCTTAACAATCCTCTCTTCGAGTTTGACAATTTCAAGGCTTAGATTTTGATTTTCCTCTACAAACTAACATCATTTAAGTGATACTTTATTGAGCTCTAGGTTGAGATTGCCAAGGATTTAAGCTTGCTTCCTGAGCTCTATTTCAATTTAGTCCATGATTCTTATTATTAATATAATCAATCACTTAAATATGACAAAATGTGATCATACATTCATGAGCAGCTTATTGACGTCCAGCTGCTCTATCTTCTTTTTTATGTTTGATCTATCGTATGATCGTACAAAAGTATCCTTTTTCTATGATTTTAAGCTTGATGTAATAAATTTAACAGCTGCTTCGTTCTAGTTTGAGACTAAATCAATTGGGCAACTTCCACTTTGTTTCATTAAAATCTTTGGAATGAATATTTTGTCATCGTTATCAGTCAGATATGGATGTCTTAATGCTTACGCCGCTGTTATTCTTAGCTATGGTTCTTTTTGAAGCATCTTCCTCAGTAAATCTGATTCTTTCGAATTTAGTCTATCAAACTAAGATCCTGTTAATACCAAATCACACTCTCTATTCAAAGTGATAATTTATTGACCTGTTTTGCCCATAAAAAGATGTTTATTGAATACCATGTAGTAAAAGATACAGCCAGCACTGAACACATCACTGATTGGCAAAGACTTTGTAGACATGTCTTTGATGTTTATAATTTATGGAGCAACGTATCCTGGAGTACCGCAGCGAACGAATAAGTATTTTGGATCATCAGCTACTGTCGCCAACCCAAAATCAATAATTATAGGCTACTTGCTCACAATAATGTTTTCTGGTTTCAGGTCTCTATGGATTACATTTTTTCGAGCCATTTAACTGAGTCCTCGCAAAATTCCCTTCATTATAAACTTTCTCTCGCTCTATGTGTACTTTTGGAGATTGTTCATTCTACCGCAGATAGGAGTCCCTTCAATATACTCTAGGGCAAAATAAACAGAGTTTTCAGATTCATAGACTCCTTAAAGTTTCATTAAGTTAGGATGATTAAACATGCGTGTAATCTTTATCTCGTTAATAAGAGCTTCTTTGCCATTTTATTGAGAGTAGGTTGCTTACTTACCAAATGCTTTAATTGCCATCCTCTTTTGGTCTTTTAGCTGTACACCCAAGTAAACAGTAGCGAAGTTTCCTTTGCCCAACCTCTTCTCGGCTTTGAACAGCTAATGAAAATTGAACTGGTTCATGTACTTCTTCATCTCGACTTCAAGTTTTTATAATTCTTTCACATTTTGACTGTAGAATTATTGAGGTTCGAACCCTTAACACATGAACTTAATGCCAAAAGGTACTCCTAATTTCTTTTCTTAACTACTAACTTTGGTTCTTAAAATTTGAAAGATGGTCTCAAAACGAATGTTAAACCCTTTCCTGGACTGCCGATTCTCAGGTAAATGATAGAACAGCACCTTGGGTGTCAAGACCAAAGTAATGGGTGACTGCTGGTCTTCAGATAAGTACAAAGTGGAGCTGAGTATCGGATTAGAGTTCACAAACTCACAGTCGTCATTGAATATATTTTTCTTTCTCTCGCTCATTCAGGCTCAGGTATACAAATAATATTTATTTGTTATGGTTCTAACTTAACTCTTATCAAGCTAATAAATAACCAAATGCTCATCTAATTTTGATTTTTATTCATTTTTGTAAAGAATACTCAAAGAATTATTTTTGGATCCATTTAAGTAGAAATAACACAATAGCAATCAGATAATATCAGAATGATATTTATTTCAAAATCATATAAGTAAAATCCGTAATTTAATCTTATATATCCTATCACCCGGCAGCCTATCATCTCACTTTTGTCCTTCTCAACAATTTCAAGTGTGTGGGTCTTTGAAATTTTGAGCTTTCTAGAGTACTTGATTTTCTAAAAAATAAAAACACTATTATTGCAGTCTTGGCCAAATCAGACAGAAGCAAACAAACGAAACTAGAATTGCAATCAAATAAATGTTAGATATTTTCCATCAAAAATTTATTTTCGGTGATAATGCCCAGAAAAAAATCATAATGAGCACTATCAGAATATGCTAGTCTGAACAAGATTTCGTTTAAACGAATTCCGATTGCAGGCCACATTCAAGAAAATGGCATCGTCGTCGATGACACTTGCAGACAAGCTGATCAACTCGGAGACCAATTTCATTGCTTATCTTTAAAAGAATACGAGAGCGCACGCTTAACGAAACATTAACATTCTAGAAGAATAGCTATAAGCACTTGAATTTATCCTTGATTGCATGCTAAAAAAGGCACAAAAGGGTAAAAAGAAGCAAATAGGGAAAAATAATTTGGTATCTCTTGAAATAAAACAATGAACTGAAACTAAGTATGGAGCTGAGACAAGGTACAGAACATTTAAGAGAAGGGACAAAATCTAAAAAAAATTGAAAATTTAATGGAGCTATAAGATTTTCTTATTTTATTAGATCAAAAAATTGTTATAATCGCTTGTTAGTATTAAAAAGGGGAACGGACTCGGGAGAAAAGAGAAAATGCACTCGAAGTGAAATGATTATTTTTGATCTAAATAAAAGTTTGGTATAATAATTTTATCATTCTTGGTAAATGATTGGTTCGCAAGACAACAAGAAATTAACCACGGGAGCGCAAGGGCTTCAAACAATGAAAATAGTGGATGGCAAATACTTGGTTAAAAACAAAAAACTAGGATAAGGCAGTTTTGCTTAGACCTACCTGGCGATCGATAACTCCGGCGGTGAATAGGTGGCATGCAAGATGATTTCAAAAAAGAATCTCATCGACAAGATAAACTCAAGCAAAAACAAATCGCTAACCAAATAGTATTTCATAACTGCGCTGAAGAACTAAGTCAACACTTGGAAGACCCTGTGTCATAAAAATATCGTGAAATTTAAGGATTTTTCAGAGACTTCCAACAACATTTATTTCTTTCTATAGTTCTGCTCCCAAGGGTACCTTTTTCATTATTCAGTAACCTTGAGTCAGCCCTGCAAAAAAAGGGTTATTTTAAGGAGCCTGATGCCATTCCCATCATCCGCCAGATCGGGGAGGGCACTTAATATTTGTACGATAAGGGTATTTTTCATCGCGATATCAAAACATAAAACATCCTTATTTGTGAGAATAGTACATATTTTTTAATGCAGACGTGGTCAAGATATCAGACTTCGGCTTTGCGAAGATGATCATTGACTAAGAAATGAAAAACAGTCCTAAAGATGGCACCAGTGTTGGTAAAATTCTACTTAATTTAGGAACCCCTATCTACATGTCCCCACAGGTGCTTCTAGGATAACCTTATACCATAAAATGTGACGTATGGAGCTGCGGAATAGTATTTTATAAGATACTATATAACCTGTTCCCGTGGGAGAAGACAGACCACTTGAACGTGCTAATCGATCGTATGAAGAAATAAATTTCGTTTCCGCCTCATATAAAAGTGTCGGACTGGCTGAAAAATCTAATCAAGAGCATGCTGACTGTTCAATAGTCTGAAAGAATCAGCATTAAGGAAGTGGTAAGCATTTTGAAGCAGCACTCACCTAACATGATGGATGCTTAATGATTATTGTACTATATAATGCTTAAACCCTACCAATATTCCTATTAACTATCATATTATAGTAAAGTATTACTTAATTGATAAGCTAAATAATGATAAAAATACTATTAGTGCTATTGTTTAACTTATTATTTGTTTTATGTTTTACAGTTTATCCAATATAATTAACTCGGTCCAGAATGAGATCCACTCAGTCTAGAATTTCAGAACATAGTCCCAAAATAGAAAAATTAATCTCAGTATAAGAGTCTCAGGTTGAATAACATATTAAAGCAAGAGTTCAGTAAAGACTTATGGGTACACTTTATGTTACTTAGAGGATGCTGAGTTTTTGCTCGACAAAAAGAGAAAGTAAGCCGAAAAAAGATAAAAGGTCAGACGAGTCTAAGAATAAATATAAAAGCGTAGAGAGAAAAAATTAAAAGCTATTTCGTAAAAAAGTAACCATTCTGCACTCGTAATGGAGAAGAATAAAGAAATTCACAATAAAAAAATAAAACAGCAGCAGGAGTACTTTAATCAAGTGCAGAATAAAATTGAAAAGAAAGAAAGAGACAGTATCAGATAGGCCCTAATTCGGCAGCGCGAGCTTGAAAAATAAATGAGCAAATCTTCATCAAAGCTGATGAAACAAGGAGGGCTGAATTAGACTTTTGACTCTAGCTATCAGCCAAACAGATTAATAAATAATTCGCGATATGAACAGCTCTCATTTGAGCTTCAAGCAAAAACTCAAAAGGCCGAGGCAAATAATGAAAAGCATAAAAAGAACATTATCGATCGAATGAGACAGAAATCAGAGGCAATCACCAGTATTCAAGAAAAAGCCTTGAATTTGTCCATGGATGAAGATGCGAACAAACTGAAAAACTGGAGTCACAAAGTGGAAAATATCGAAGCAGCTCAGTCTCACATAAAATCAGGGCGGGAGAAGGCATTAATTGAGAGACGCAAAAGCATAAAGTACAAGATTGATAAGTGGAGCGAAAATATGAGGCATTTAAGTAACAGAGAAGAATAACGTTATGAGTAACTTCAAAATAAATTTGTAATTTTAAGTTAATTTTAGGATCGAAAATTCCAACCTAAAGAGTGGAAAGATTAAAGACTGGAGAAGTACTGGAAATTGTGGGAAGGCAATTCGAGACGTCTGTAACAGCAGAAAAATATTTAAGCTGACCGAATTTTAGAGAAACACGCCCAAATAACAGAGCAAAATAGACTGTACAAATCCAAGAAGGATATGCTTCTCCAGGAGATAAAGCTCATCTGACTTCTATTTTTATCTATGCACTACTAATTATTATATTACTAGCATTTAAATGATGAACAAGGTAGTAGAAGACTACGTGCTGCTGGAGAGCGTAGGAAAGGGGCAGTACGGCAATGTGTACAGAGCTGAGAATATAAAGACCAAATAAATCTTCGCGGTCAAAGTTATGAGCGTAGACAAGTTCAAACATACTCCGAAACTGAGCGAGTTCACAAATAACGAAATTAGCATCTTAACTAAAGTGAGTCACCCCAACATTATCAAGTTTGTGGAGATGTTGCGCACTAACAACAACTATTATTTAGTGTATGAATTTTGTAGTGGTGGCACTCTTGGTGATTACATAAAATCAAAAAAGCGACTGTCTTAAGAGGAGGCTTTAAAAATATTCGTGCAACTAAGATCTGCTTTCGATACACTAAGTAAAAATCAGATTTTGCATCGAGATTTAAAGCCTACTAACATTTTGTTCCACAACGGCATTATTAAAATTGCTGATTTTGGATTCTGTAAGGAGATGATGAATAATGAATTAACGCAGACTATGGTGGGTTCTCCTATTTATATGGCTCCAGAAGTGCTCAAAGGGTCAGTCTACGATAACAGAGCTGATATCTGGTCCCTTGGCGTCATTTTGTACTAAATGATCTATGGATTTTGTCCTTACGAAGAGAGTTCAATTGTCAATTTGATTAGCCTCATAGATAACACCGTATTAAAATTTCCGCCTGAGGTGCCTATTTCAAACAGCACTAAGAACTTGCTTAAAAAGATGATGACTGTAAAATATCGAAGTCGCATAACTGCAGCCGAGTTGATTGCATATCCATTAGAAGTAAAAGACACTTAGATCAACATGAAACCACAAAGCATATATAATCTCAAGGATGTTGTAGTTAGCAATCGAAAGTGGCTAACATTTCTAGTGGAGACTCTTGATTTCCTAGCCAATAGATTCGACAGAGAAGATAAATATATTCAAATTAGCTTCTTGGTTTTCAAGATGGTCACTTTTATACACAAAGCGTTAGCTTTATCTTCTCCTTACTGGGAAACGTTAAGGGTTGAAAATAAGATGCCAGAATGGGACTCTGTTCTAAAAAACTAGACAGCAATAATTGACCCCTTTGGAGAAAATATTAAATCGTGTCTAGTAGCAGCAGGGCCAACTCTTCCAATGAAGCTAGAGCTGGAGACCCATTACATAGATTTAAAATACTATTTGCACTTGCTATCTGATTTCATTAATGACTCATAAGCAAAGCTACGACTAATAAACTGTTTACTAATTCTTAGGCATTATGTACTAGTAGACGAAAAGAAAATAATCGACTTTACTGACTTCACTGAGAATAAAAAGTCGATATAATAAAAATAATAGTTATGTAAAAAATTCGCCTATACCCGCACATGATGAGTATACTTTATTGATGGCCATAGAGTGAATGATTAGTATATGTACATACGATAAATAATACAAAAATACACGAGCAAAGTACAGTCTCATCGCATTCCTTAATAGTAGTTATTATGAGCATTCATGTTTCTGACAGGCATCATCGACCTTCGCTATTTTAACATATTAGCCAAAGGAACTGGCTTATTTTTGGAAGTGCGGTGTTGCTCCATAGACACTCCCATCGAGTTGACTTATTCTGTTTTGAGTGAATAGTTCATCAAACTTAAGTAATTTTCACTGCCAATCAAGTTGTAGATGTATAGGCAGATGTCAAGCCCTTGATTGCGTAAATTTTGTCTCTTCCCCTCCACTAGTCCAGACAAATTTTTCATAATGTTTTGCAAAGTGTCGGGATTGAGGTGTACAATGGAACCGCCAATATTTTAAATAAGTCGGGCTAGCAACTTAACTGATATTTCCGAAATTTGGGTGCTTTTATCGCAGCAGTAACCTGAAGCAACTAAATTAAATACAATATTACTCACAAAGCTGATATCGTACCCACAGTTGTTTGAGAACGAAGTCAGTGCAGTCTGCGACATATCTTTGATGTGGCCGAGGTCAGTCGACGACTTCTTTAACAAGATGGGAAGGAATACGTAAACAGCCCGCTCTACATTAATGGTCTTGCCCATGTCGAATATTTATTTAACCATACGCAATAGGTTCTTGATAATTTGTGTCTTGCCGTTTGCGAATAAGTCCACGAACGCGTTGCTATATCGGTTGACGAGGTCCGGGATGAACTTTGACGAGTGCTTTGTAATCTGTCTGATCACGGTTATGCACTGGTGGCTCTGTATCCAGTTCGTGCACGAAATGTTACTGTCGATAGTGGCGAGAAGCTTCTAGTCAAGAGTAGGAGGCTAGGGCAAGTCAGAGAACTCCATGTCAGGCATCTCGATTGGACTATCTGGTGTGCTGGTCTGAGTCTGCATGTGGCAAATTCAAATATTTATCTTAACGTTATTATAATTTATTTTCGATTGCGCCACCATTTATTCACATTGTTTAAGAATTATGCCCGGTGTCTTTATCAGTATGTAATTTACCAAATTGTTGCAGTATTAATACTTTCATAGCTGATATTCATATATGAAGATCATGGAGTAGTTTTATTACCGATATCATTGATTATAATATTGCATGACTAACCTATCAGATCTACTTCTTCTGTTATGTCTTGTGACAGTATCACTGGGCAAGCTTGCTCAGGTTGTCAGCTTTTCTCGGCATGGATCTCGCTACCCTCTCAACTCGCTTTATGATGGTAATGACACACGCTATATTTGGGGCGAGCTCACTCCAACAGGACTACGCAATCATTAAAATTTAGGTACCATTCTACGCAAATAATACATCGAAAAGCAAGGATTTCTATCAGCTAGTTACAACTTTAAGGAAATATAAGTATACTCCACCGCTTTTAATCGAACTGTCCAGAGCATCACATCTCAACTTTATGGGCTCTACCCTGCTGGTACAGGTCCTAAACTGATTCAGGTCGACAAGCAGTACTACATTCCACCCTTCAGCAACAAAACAGATGACAAAGAGCATAACTTCGCATTGCCGAACGGACATCAAATAATTCCTATCAAATTTGATCAAAAGGTCATGATGGACGACTGCCAAAACCAAAGATAATATATGAATCGAAACATCGAAGCCCAATTGGACGAATATCGAGAAATGAATATCACTTATTTCCCTTTCATAAAGAAAATGACAGATCTCTTTAATTTAACAGGTAATGTGACCCTTGGCACTCTATAAGTATTAAACAGTGATCTCGAGTGTCATTTATATCAAGGAAAATCAATGCCTGCTGGTCTGACTCCTGAAGATCAGGCTAACTTAAAACATATTGACTCATGGTACAAACAGTTCACTTTTGTGAAGGATCTCGCCAAAGCAGTTAACAGAGATAGATTGGTAAAAATAATTTCAATGTTCGATAGTCGCATCAAGAATCCCAACTAAGATTTAAAGTGGACATTTTTATCAGGTCATGATTTGGACATGGTACCTCTTTACAATGACTTGAACCTAAGCAGCAGCAAATGTGTGTAAGAGCTATATCGTAAGGGGCAAACAAGCGCTTTAAACTGTGAGCAATATCCTCAATTTACAGCATCCCTTATATTCGAGTTATACACTCAAGGCGCAGACCACACAATAAAAATAAGATCCAATGGCAGGTACATGAACTTGTGTGCGCAGAAATCAACCTAGTGCAAGTACGAGGACTGGAAGAAACGAGTGCAGGCGAATATGGCCACCGATGCACAAGTAGATACTATCTGTGGCAAAAAGTCTGCTACTTAGGAGATATAGGATATAGGTGTGTTCGAGGATTTGGCTGTCAACTGGGCCAGTTATATCCAATGATAGTCCGACAAATGTATAATTGTATATTACTTTATTATTTATAAACATATGAAAGTACAATCAATACTGATATGAAAGTACAATCAATACTGATTATACTAGTTTGGGTATGGACTGTCTGTTGTGCTGAGCTCGCCCAAGTTGTGAGCATATTCAGACATGGTGCTCGATATACTATAAATTCCTATTACGACGGCAACGATACTAGATATATTTGGGGGGAGCTCTCTTCCACAGGAATGCGACAACATCAAACACTTGGTTAAATAATTCGGTCATAGTATATAGACAAACAGAAGTTCTTGTCTGCGCAATACAACTCATCACAAATATAAGTATATTCAACAGCAGTAAACAGAACAATACAAAGCGTATCTTCCCAATTATATGGTTTGTATCCAGCAGGCACAGGACCACGGCTTGTCAAAGTAGATCCAAAATATTATTTACCTCCATTTAGCAACACGAGTGATATACCAGAAACTAACTTTGCACTACCTCATGGATACCAGCCTATTCTCATTAAATTTGATCAACGCATCACAATGGACAGCTGCATTCACCAAGCGAGTTAAATGGACAGGAATATTCAAGAACAGCTGGACGAGTACAAGGAAATGAATACAACATACTGGCCGTTCATCAAGAGGATGTCCATGATGTTCAATCTAACTGGTAACGTTACTCTAGGGACTATTTCAAATCTTAACGCAGATGTTGATTGTGACCAACATTAGAAGAGACCTCTTCCTGTCAACTTTAGTATTGAGGACCAAATAAACTTAAAGCATATTGACTCCTGGTATAAACAATTCGTACTGTCACGAACTTTGGCCAAAGCAATAACCAGGGCTAAGTTAATTAAAATTATTAACATGTTCGACAGCCGCATAAAAAATCCAAGTCAATCATTAAAGTGGACATTCATATCTGCTCATGATGTGGACCTATGCTCACTCTACAATGACCTCAACTTAAGTAGTTCTAAATGCGTGGAGTAGAAGTACCGGACTGGTAAAACAAAGACTGCAAATTGTTAACAGTACCCCGCATTCGCCTCTTCCTTAATTTTCTAGTTGTATACTGATGGGATTGTTAAAATACGATCCAATGGTATATATATGAAACTATGTGGAAGCAATAACACTTCATGTAAGTATGCAGATTGGAGAGAAAGAGTTATAAACAATTTAGCATCACAAGACCAAAGTTAATCCATATGTGGTAAAAAAGAGATTATATTACCTACTACATAAACATTACATTGGAGTTAACTGAGAAAGCTATTAAGCAGTCACAATAATATATAAATTGATTGAAGATAACGATACCAAATGATCATATCTCAAATTTCTTTTTAGTTAAAATATAACCATTATACTCTGCATTCAGTTTTTCAATTTTAACTGATCCATTAGGCGCGATATTGAAGCTCTTCTTTTTATCTTGATCCAGTATTTATTTAGTTGACTCAGAAATGTGTATGAATCCAGTTTTGCCGTGCTCTTAAAATTTATTGGCGACCATGACATCAGGTCCATAAATGTCATATCTCACAATTTCAGTACCGATGATACCTCCAATAATGGTACCAGTGTGTACTCCTATCCTCATGTCAAGGTCAGGGAAATCAAGGACCTCACGTACTCTCTGGATGGTCTCGACCATGGCTAGACCCATATTGACTACGTTCTTGGCCTCCTGCAAATAATCCCTCTGGTAACAGTTGGTGAAGCCTAACACAACATAGCAATCTCCAATGGTGTACACTTTGTATACATTGTATCTCAGACATAGCTTATCGAATTATTCAAACAGTTGCCTCAACATTTTCACCACTTGCACAGGCGTGTTCTTGTTTGAGTATGAAGTAAATCCCTTAATATCTGCGAACAGGATAGTCGCACCCTCGAATCTTTAGGTCAGCTCTAATTTGTTCTCGATGTTTTGATTTTTTAGCTTCTCATATGCATGTTTAGGCAACAACTGTGAGACTAAAGCTGACTGTTATTGTGTCCTCTTCTCATCTATTTTAGACTGACTGTAGTTCTCATAATATTACTTGAGATGCGAATATTTCCTAATCAGCACTAGCGCATAGAAGAATATCTGATATACAATAGTCAAATCAAACTGCTTATTAATGCCTAAAACTATAGAAGTGACCAAAATACTGAACACTGCCAAAGCCAACGTCTGTATGAATCTGAATGATTTTTGTGATGAGCACACAATAACTGCCATGATTCCATAGTAGTTGCCGATAAATGGTAGCAAAGTGGCTGGGTAGTTCTCTGGTAAGATCATACCATTCAAGTTAACTACTATGATCAAGTAAGCATGAGCTACTACGAACAGTATATTGAATGTTTTGTGCTTTATTGATTTCTTGTATAAGATGAACATAACTGGAAATAGTACAACTCCGATTGTCATCAATGCCAGCGATTCTGCTTTGTAGTTTTTGGTAGCGATGTTCAGAACGTAAGATATTAGGTAAATAAATACCAGAATAAGCAAGCTAAGTCTATCGCTTTGTAGATGCTTAGTAATCAAATGTTTCTTAAATTCACTGTTCTTTTCTTACAGCTCCATGAACTTGTTATACTTTAACTGCAAATCCACATATTTGTTCTCCTTTGAAGTAGTCAGTTGAAATATCTCAGTATTGTCAATATCAAGTGATCTTCTCGCTTCTGAAACTCTGGTCATCCTCTTTGTGCTTCTGCGCTTCTAATCCATCATCACTTTCTGAATGAATTATGATGCTTTAAATTTTTTATGCACAATTTTCCCCTCTGCTTTCAGATTTTCGATTACCTTCTTTACGGCATTTTGGAACCGAACTCGAATTTTATCATGGTTTTGTTATTTGCTCAGGTTGTTATTGTACTTGTATACTGGAATTTATCCTAATCCTTTCATTGTTTTGGTTGTTTTTGTGAAAGCTGAAGCTGAAAACTTTCGTAAATATTCGTAAGCCACAGCAGAAACAACAATTTAACCTTGTCCTGCTGTTGAGCAATGCCTTGATGTTGTATTAACAGCATCTCCTATTAGCGAAAACTGCGGTTTATGGAATCCAATAACACCAATTATGACATTACCGTGGTGAATGCCGATCTTTATATTGAGCTTTTTGTTCTTCTTTGTGCCCCACATTATATCCTTTGATTTTTAAAGCATTTGTATTGCCATTTTAAGTAATCTTTCGACTTGATTTTTCTTTTTAATTTATGTTTAAATTTAATCTTCATAAGCCTTTATTCCTGTAGCTGCCATATAAGTCTGTCCTACTGTTTCTATTTTTTGTACTGCAAAGTTGTGACAAAGCTGATCAAACTGTCTGAACAATTAATCCATGAGAGGGACAACATTAGTACCCTCTTATTTCACGATTTCATCAAAGTTACAGACATAGCAAAATAGGATAGATACTTTTTTCTGTTATTGTTGCAGTCCGAATTCGCTTCCTTCTAAATGATTTTTAATAAATTTAGGTACTAATATTGATAAAATGTCATTAACGTAATTGGATTATTTTTCAAAGGCTTATGTTTTAACAAAGCTGAGTCTGGATGAAATTTAAATTTGATAAAACATTTTTAAATTGAAAAGCACACATAGAATTTAAAGAGCAGGGTAGAATATTTTATTCACAATTTATTCTGATTTAAGACCTGCTAATATAATGCCTTAAATAACCAGACAAGCGTCGAGAGCAAGAAGTACAAAGAAATTAATATTTATGGACTGAGTAACAGCAACTGAAAAGATGCAAATAATAAAGAATACGTAGTTGTGTTCAGTGTTGTAGGAGTAGACAAATACCTGCCCAGTTAATAAGATTATTAGGATAGAGAAGAGCTTATATGTGCACATTTGAAGATCGTTCTTAAATAGAAGTACTAAAAAGAGAGCAGCACAAAGAGCAAACCCAATAATACATGATATTTGATAGTTCTGAAAACCATGTTGAAGCACCAGCAAGTCCAACAAAAAGATGACCAAGTAGAACAATGCCATAATAAATGTCAATTTCATAAAATTGTACTTACTGCTGGTGATGCGTTGACTTAGATATTTTGCATTTTCTTATTAGTTTTTAATTACTAAGAAATTATTGATCTTCAATCGATTAACGTCCAATTAACTGCATACTATAGCCTCAATTGAACTCTCCATGCTTTTTTAATTTACATATAAATGTTTGATCATGTTGATGATGTCCTTCCTTTTTAACTGTTTCTCACTTTAAGTGCCTTTGTCTGATTTTTTAAGCTGATAAAGAACTTTCATTTTTATAGACTTTTCAAGAAATAGAGAAATGGCAAGACAAAAAATACCACAGCTTATAATTGATGTCGCTGAGTCATAATTAGACATCAAATAATAAAACTGAGCAGAAACACGCTGGAATTTAGTATTAGCAAGTGATGTCAAATATACACACAGACCCATCGCACTCAAAGTTAGTATGCAAGTGACAGTATACGCAAGATTGGTGAATGAATTATTGAACATGTTTCTAAATGCCCCAACTAGAATGAGAGTCATGAAGATAGCCAAATCGAGAGCCTATACTGGGAATAGCTTCACCTGATTAATACGTGCATTTGATAAGTTGAAGTATAGTGAAATTACAATCATAAATCCATGGATAAAACCTTATAAGTATTCGATATAAAACCGAATTTTCGATTTTTTGTAGTCTTTACAGCTGTAAGGTTTTTAGTTTTTGACTGGAGTTCTTAAATTGTAAAGATGATATAAAATTTAAAGAAAACAGTAAATTGCTGAGTAAAAGAAAACCAAATATCCATTTAGTGTTTTTGAGGTCCCGTAACATGACATAATTATTTAATAAATGAAGACTACAGTTGCGAGAACGATTATACGATAAAAAACGAGACTGCTTCTGCTTAATTTCACTTTCGAAAGATGAGAACCAAGTTTTAAAGTTTCTGATATTTTGTTGAGACTGTCAACTTTAATGTCAGTAGGTAGATCTTGACAAGTGCTTATTGATACATCAGATTCACCCAGAAATTTAAGGTCAGAGTAAGAGTAACCTATACCTAGTACCTTTTCAATTTCAGGGTAGCTTGTGCGAATGAGATGTGTAAGCTATCCAATATCCTCGGAGCGAAATTTGAATGCTAACATGGCTTGAGCGTAGTAAAGGACTAACAAAAAATGCTGCATCACTTCTGAATTAACTTTAATAAATTTCCATGCTTTGCCATTCACAGTTATCATGTACTTAAAATTCGGATTGCTTTGAATCAAGTTAGTTGCTTCATTCAAATAATACTTAATGAGGTCTGTAGACTCTCCTTCAAGTTCAATGTCTTGGTAATCTTAGCTGTCTTCTGCGATCATTTTTTTAATGGCAGTTATTTCTGATCTTTCATTAACAAAAATGCAAGGCTTAATTTCTGAGGCTTTAAGATGTTTGACTAAAGGACCAGATTGCGGATTCATTTGCGTTGACATGCCGATAATGCAGATCAGCTCTAAATTCTTTTAATACCTTCGCGAAAACTATTAGATTTCAGCCTCACTTGTAGTTAAAGACGATTTCAAGCTAATATAGTCATTTTAAAAAGTATATTTCTCATCATCTTGCAACTCTCGTTTTGCATATATAATAACCTCGGATTGCTTTTTGCTATACGAAGAGACAGTCTGTTAGATAATTTTTTGCGTTTATTTGCCCATTTTAATTCTCTCTATAATATCTTCAGGTTTCCCCTTGCAGTAAAGAGTGTGCTTGTTATTATGTGACACAACAACACTAAACAGTTTACGCGAAATACTGAATGAATTTACTCCTACCCACTCAAAAGTGTTTTTAACGGTCTCAAAGTTGAGTTGTTCAGTCTCACTATTGAATACCTATTTCTCCTCGATGATGGTGAGTCCAATTTCCTTTTTATCAATAGCCTTGGGTACAATGTTCCATCCCACATAGTTAACTAACTTGAGAAGCACTTCTTCTGAATTGACGTTGCTTACTCCAATGTATTTGTCTTTATTTGCGACGTAGTACAGCTTAGCTTGGTGGCATAACGAAAGAGCTCTAATAATTTCAGTTGTCTCGTTTTCGTTTTTCTTTACATAATTATAAAATCTATTTTTGTCAAGTCTCAAAGGTTACAAATGGGCATTTAGCTTTGAATTCTTTGCAAAATTGGACGATAAATTTATCCTTACATTTGTATCATCGTCAATTTAAAAGTTTTAGTCTGGCATCAAACTATGCTCTTACTTGAAAACTAGGGCATTTGATTTCTTGTCAAAGTTCATGATTGGTAGTAAAAATTTATTGTTAATTTCTTTGCCTTTCACTCCAGGATTACTCTATTGATTTCTTGTAGATGAGCCTAGCCTTCTTCTAAAGATGCCTGAATTTTTGGATTATCTGTTTTAAATATCACTACTGTCGCCTTAGAAAGCATAAATAGAAGACTCAGTAACAATTTAATTAACTTATAGTTTGCCAGTAGAAAGCACTCCGACATTAGAAATTATAGCATAGCTAACTTCACCAATTTACTGCAAATTAGAATAATTTCTAACTTCAACTTATGTGATTCCCTTTGTGATTTTTAGTAAAATTAAATATAGATCGCGAGCCACAAAGATGAAGTGAGGCAACATTATGGAGAACATTACGAAATGGTACGAGTATATGATAATATTGCTTTGATATCGAACTCCAGTTGCAATATATATTGAAGCGAAGATTATGCTTAATATTGCGTTAATAATGAGACAAAGCAAAAATATCTTTGTTTAAGTAGTAATTGAGAAACTATTTTTGCTTTTAAAACCTTCTTTGAAACTTTTCATTACTTTCGACTCCATGCCAGTATAAATCACCAAGCCGTAAACCCACAGACTGGTCTTAATAGTCGACTCTCTCAAAATTAGGTTCTATATTGATATTTTTTCCATCTTAGGGTCTTTAACTAGCTTGAGATAGCCTGTGAAAGTGTCCATTGAGTGAGTGGATTTTTAAAAAGTTATCCTACCAGTTAAGATTTTCCTATATTATTGCCATACTCGTTTTTGGTTTGAGCTGCGATTTAAAATTTGAGTAAGATAACAAGCTTTCTTCTTTTAGCAAGTTATTTCTCCGTTGATAGTCTTGACATCAACATAGGTGATAGACTACCTATGTTAAATTTGCTGTGAATCTAGTAATATAACATCAGCGGGTGCAGTTTAGCCCTGACAGAGGTACACAATATCGCCTTGCTGCACACTGCCCCAGTCCATACTTTCATAACAGTTGCCTCCACGATACACTTTAACAGTGCGTTTATTGATGCGCTAATCTGTTTCTAATTTAGTCTTGCTGATGAGAACTCCTTGTATGATCTGCACCAGAACTACAAGGGACAGCTCCGTTGCGTACATTGCAATGGGGTACGGCGATGACTCAGCCAGCAAGTTAGTGACGATTATTGTTAAGATTAACAATAGCGAAGCAGGATTAATTATTGAGTGTATTATGGATAGCAAAATACTCAAATTGAACGTGTGCTCCTGCGTGTAAATGTTATTCTTGGCCAACTCGAAGTAGGTTTTGACCTCGCCTTCAGAGATGTCCATCTTCGGCCAGTTTTCCACGCTCTGTTGGTTTTCCATAGAATATATTTAAAATTAAGGCTTATATTAGACAGTGCCAATATAATTTAATATGGCAAGCACAGGCCTCGTCTGCGATAGGCTTTTGGCCGACATCATAACTAAAAGTGCACAACGAGTTTCTGATAATTTCTTAGTGAAAATTGGTCTCAATAAAGCAGTGTTAAACTCATAAAATTAGATGAGTGATGAGATGATAATGCAGGCGGGAGTAAAGAGCGAGCACTGCACAATTCATAGATAGTTGCATGTTGAAGATCAGCCTTAACATATCATTAAAGACGAGTATATGTGCAAATCTATGATGAAAATGCCCCGCAAGCGTCAAGCAAAAGCAGCAATTCAGTCTCGTCGTAATAATAACACAAACAGTAATAAATGTAAAACAGAAACTGGAATTTTAAGCAAACAAGAAGCATCGAAATCGTATCAGTTACCTGAAGGCAGGGACCAAGAAATACAATTAAAATCAGCATAAGTAAAGGCGGAGGATAAAATGAGAAATACATGGTTCGCAAGGTAAATTAGTGATAAAGAAGATTAAGTTAAAATAGCTTAATTATAAAGTATGCGCTAGAAGTCTATAACAAAGGCTAAAAGTCATTTTAAGAAATAGACAGCAATTGGGAGTAACGAGTACACATATGGTACTGCAGGTGAGCTAATATTTTATCCCAAAAGTAATATTTCTAAATCAATAAACGCAAACTACCCTTTTAAGCTGAATCCTTAAATTTCTCCAAACAATCTTTTACTGAAGCGAACATTTTTAAAGCCTAAACCGAAATTGTCATCGGCTCATATGTCACCAGATATGAATAGTGAACACAAACTATAGTCTCGATAGGATACTCAGTTTGCTTTGAAGATATATCCCCAGTGCATTTATAATAACAATCATCAAAGACAAACTAGCAGTGTGAATTACTTGCATGTGAAACCAGGCATTTGCTACACAGAACCCTCAATTGGGAAATCTGTTCGAGCCGAAAGCACAAAGTCTGACTACCTGAGCACAAGCAGAGCAAAAAGATCGACATTTTCTAAATTTTTCACCCCCGACTCCAAATCCAAGACAGACGGGTTCAATCGGATTGGCCTACAGAACACAAACAGAAAATATAGTTTAAAAAGTATGGATTTGTTCAAAAGGACAGAAGGGTTCTATTTGCGGTCGTAATTGCAAAGAAAATCACGAAGCGTAAAATCAAATGGTTCTATCATTGACATTAATGAGTAGCTGCTTGAGGGGTTAGTTCGTAATAATTGAACTTACTCATTTTTATTTTTCTTAGATCCTTTCTATCCATTATCATTATATTTAAACTAAATATTATATTACTGCTGAAGTCTGATGATAAGCAAAATATTTGACGGGAGGAGCAAATTTAACGATCTCGAAAGCCTAAAGAAACATTTATAAAATTCATAACTAACACGCGAGGACTATCAAAGCTTACTTCGATTCGGATTTGAGCAGCACAGATAAAAGTTCATCAAAATTATCGAAATAATTAAGCCATACGAAAAGTCAATTTTGGAAACTAAGCTTAAGTAAAACCCGGTCTTTCTGTAATTGTGCAAAATTGGAACTGCAGATTAAGTTCAAGCTTTGCTCAAAATAGATAACATTAAGAACTTAGATAGGAGAGGATAATGTATAAGTTATGCACTGCAGAACAACTCTACTCGAAAAAATGAACGAGTGGAATCTCTATAAATATTGAAAGTCATTTACGCAGCAGATCCAAAATTATTTTTCGCCAATGCGCCTAAATCTTTACTTGTGGATGCTTTTGAAAAACAACAATTATCAGCAGCCTAGTTTCTTATTGAAAAAGGAGCATAGGTCAGCTACGAATCTCCAGATCGATAGAATCTGTTGCATATTTTAATGAAGAACTATAACAAAAAATATGATAGACAGATAATAAATATTCGAAATATGTTAATAGAGAGAGGAGTAGATTAAAAAAAGTTAAGCATTAACTCGAAGAGACCTTCGGACATGTACCCTGCTGACTTCGAGAAGAAGATAAATGAGTAGCATAAATCACAGGCCAATTTAAGAAAGAATAAGCCTTAAGATAACCGCAATTACAAAGGTAAATCGGAGGAAGGATCTGATGGCAGAGTTAGAAATTATTAATACAAATAAAAGACTGAAGTTTCACCAACACTAAAGCTATAGAAAGATCAAATTTTGGCTATGGCAGACAATTGTGTTGAGAAGAGAATTAAATAGAAAGAAAAGCAGAAATAACTTATGGAACGAGAAAGATTGAGCTAAAAATCAAAAGAAAAATAAAAGAAATAGAAGATCAACAAAAAAGTATTCACTCCGGATTAGTTAAAATATTTTTTGAACGAATAAATCAAGTATTTTTTGGAGCAGATTGAAAGATAAAATTAATATCAAAAGTCATTTTTACATGAGTTGATCGAGAAAATAACTGCTAAAATTAAAGAATCTTCCGGAGCAACTCTTCGTATTTTTGGATCTTTTGCTACTGAGCTTTGTTTATCATAATCAGACATTGACATGGTGATTATTCCAAGCGAGAGTGAAACAGCAGAATCATCTTTTATATTGTTGTAGAAAATCTCTGTTTTACTTGAGTCTATGACTGAATAGGTTGAAATTGTTAAGTTTATCAAAACAGCATCAGTTCCTATTATAAAAATCCAATGCAGTAAAAAGTATGATTCTAAGAAAATCGATATTACTTATAAAGATGAAAATCACAATGGTTTGGACTCCGTTGAGTTAATTCAGAAATACTTAAACATTTATACTCAACTACGTCCTCTTGTATTTGTGCTTAAAAAATTCATATACTCGACTAACATATATGATCCCTACTCAGGAGGTCTCAGCAGTTATGGGCTCATCCTTATGATAGTGGCTTATCTGCAGAACGAGAACCGAGAGCGTAAAAGCAAAGGAAATCAATAGGCCAATAAGATCCCCACGATTGCTGAACTGCTTATCGGCTTTTTGTATTTCTATGGATTCAAGTGCAACTACATAAGTAAGCACATTTGCATCATCGACGCAGAAAAGGCTAAAGCTGAAGTAGAGGCTATTTACCTCGACAAATTCTTTGATCAGCCCATCTATGTAGATGCCATGCCGATGGACATGGAGGTCATGATGTATCCTAATGTAAATATGCTAATATGCAGGACTGGCAACCTAGGGCTAAATTAATGATTGTTGATCCTTTGAACCCAAAGAACAACATCGGTAGGGCTACACACAAGATTAGGGAAATAAAGACCGCGTTCTAAATGGCGTACGTCTGTATCCATACCAACAAAAACTGCAAAATGAAAAAAGTATGCGAATCTTATCAACGCATTCTTTCTCTCAACTTAAAAGATACAAAATGTGAGAACTATAAGCGTCCTTGCTGCATTATTAAACGTATGATGAACTGCACTAAATCATCGGTTGCTGTCTGATGCAGATGGGTATACATTGTATTGAACAAATAATGATAATGGTAAACCATATATTCAATCATGTTGGGTAAATTTAAGACTTATGCCTACGAAACCAGCTAGTTAGTGGAGAATGTCTTCTGTTTTCGAGTCAATTTTCATCGAATTAACTACTTAGATTATGTCATTTAGAATTTCTTCAGTGAGCATATACTAAGTCTCGAATACTCTCTTAATCTCCTACACAATATAAACTGTAGTGGGGATGTCCTCTTCGTGGTAATTCTCGAGTCCATCAATGAGCTTACAGTAGAAGGCATGATTGCAGGCTCGAATATTTTTTCTTTCCATTTCAGATAACTCTCGATAATCAGAAATCGGATTAAGAGTTTATTTTCCAAGAACTGTGTAATTTTTGCGTCTTATAGAAGAAGTGAGAGGACGATCATATTTTAAATTATTTACCATCGCGTTAAAATTGTTCTTTTTTTAATGCTTGGTCTCATAGAAACTGCTCATAGTGTCGATCATATTTTTGGAGCTCTCCTCAGATCGAGTGAATGATCGTTCAATGTTTGATTTTGTTTTTCTGCTTGATTATTGTAGTCGGCTAGTTCCTCTCATGCGAGTTGGGCTATTCATTGCGGTATTTCTAGGTTCGATTTATTTCTATATTTTTATCTTCATCCTTTTGAAGCTGAAGTTCAAGTAGCTATCTAGTGAGTTTTCTATGCTTTTAATGTCAATAACAGGCCCCTTGATGTTTTATTTAAGCTTGCCCTCCATAAGCTCTCGAATAGACCTGTATACAAATTTATCTTTCTCTGGAAGTCCAGACTTAAGTGAAATAAATCTTTTTCTCGACTAAGAGGTCTGCTTATCCTAATCGAAGCATGATGTCGTGGCGATTCTCGAATGGTACAGAGGCTTTTGTAGAGAATTACTTGTCTCAAATCTTATTTTGTCATTACGTTTTATTTTTTATAAATTCAGCTCACTTTATCTTAATTGCTCTTTATAACTGACAGGCATTTCGTTCCGATATTTAGCTTCAAATTTTTATAACATTTTAGATGTTTTTGGGATACGAGGTTTAGTTTGCATAACTACCTTCACTTGCAGACCAAGCATTTTTTACTTGAGCTTCTTGTTTTGCTTTTCTTTTCGAAATAGCTGCATTTTTTCAAATGGACTAATCAAAATATTAGTTTATTCTTCATTTTCTTATGCTGGCAACTTCTGCAAATTAATATCGAGGTCTTCAATGGAGTAATGATCTTTGCGATTTTTGAATATTTTGTTAACATCTTCGAATTAACTCATTTATAAGAGAGACTGACGAAGATGAACTCTGCCATACTTCAAATCTTTGATGAGTTTAAGTCTGCCAACTCGATTGTTAGGTAATGAAGGTGCGTTCATCAGCAACTATTAATTATTTTATTTATATTTATCGTTGTGTAGCAAGGTCTAGCATCTTATCATTATAATAAGTATCGTAGTTATAGTCGACCACTTGATAATTAGTCATAGTTGAATGGAAGCCGAAAGGATGGCCGGTCTGTCCAATTAGCAACAAATATAGGCTTCGCATCCCAACCCCAAACCTGAACAGGATTATTGCAAGATCAATGCTTACACACACAAGCCTTCCAAAGAACAGATACTAACTTTAGTCATTTTCGTTGTACAGTTTAGCATTCACTGTGTGTTCATAATCAGGCCTATTTTTGGCATCGACCATCCCATCTTGTACTTTATATGGGCGTTCTATCTCATCTGTATTGTCGTCGTAGGTGTAGACTACTTTCTCCTCACCTGTGGAGACCCTGTCGATAGGTTAGTCAGAAACCCTTCCCTCGTTAATGAGTGGCGAGTAAAATAATTTAACTTTGCATTAAATATCATGCCTTTGAAATTACAAAATCCAAGGATGGCATCGAGGAAGATCAAGAACCCCTTCGAGATAAAGCAGTGCAAAGCTTGCAACAAGAAAGTCAAAATAGCAAGCTACCACTGCTGGACATGCAAACGATGTGTGTAGGGTATGGATCATCACTGCAAGTACTTAAACAACTGCATCGGCACTAAAAATTACGCCTCCTTCTTTCGACTGCTATCTTTCGCCAGTCTGTACATGTGTTTGGGAATGGCAATTGGCATCTGGGTCTTTGTGAGAGGTAATTTATAGCAAAGAATCAATGATTTAACCTTCACAAAGTGGATGGCTCTTGTGTTTGTCTTACTTAATTTGATAGCTGTTCTTGTAGTGCAAATTCTACTATGGTTCCACTGCTACATCAGCTGCTTCTTAGGCATGACGACTGTGGAGTATATCTACCGTGACACCGATAGCAACAACGAGGAATCAAGTAACGAAAGTGCTCAAAACATGAACGATATAAAATGATAATATTTATAACTTATTATACTACATAAATGAATACAATTATCAAGAATCACCTGAATCTCCTTCCTCATCGTTTTCAGATAATTTTTATTTGGGTCTGTTAAGTACTCTATTTCTGATTTCATTAGCGATGCTCTTAAAAGCTACTAGTTTTAGCTCATAGTTATCAGAGATGAGCTATGTGTCTGATATTCTATAAATATGCGGAGCTTGCTGAAATTTAATGACTGACGATGGCAATTGTGACCTTGCTCCCCAGAACTTTCGGTAATTCAAGATTTGATGCTGAGTGAACATTGTTAAGTCTTTTTACTGTAATTTTGTTCTTGAAACTACTAAGTAAGCATTATTTCTAAAATTTTTACATTAATTTGCACATAGTCGAGTTACTGAGAGAACAGCCCCACAATTTTGAAAGTGAATTGTGTAAACTTATTAAAGTTTTTAATCTCTAGTCACTAAGCCGTCAACTATTGTTCTATAGAATGAAATTTGTTTTTAGTTCTATTCTTCAAAGTCTTCAAGTATGATAAGCAAATCGGTATCCATAGTTTTTGTATTAGTAGGACCAGAACCGATGCTAAGGGTCACTTTTTGTCTTCCTTATGAAAACTCCAATAGTTTCATGCTTTTAATATCTAGGTTTTTATGGTCTTTAAGAGCAAATAGAATTTTCGCTGCAATTAATCGTTCATTTAGATGCAGCACAAGATTTTTAGTACGCCCATCATGATTCTGAGTTTTACAGTAAAGAGGCATCAGCTTAAATATGGTGGCTACTGAATTCACATTATGGAGGTAATGACTTGAAATAAGTGGGTTAACATAATCTCTAATGTATTTCTGATCCAGTCCTATAACTTGGCTTAAGAATTAAAGACCATTAACTGAAGGTTTTTGAGGAGGAGGTATTATCTTATTCAAAATTCCACGCATTGAATTTTAATTAATATGCTTCTCAATTCCATTTTTCAAATGATTTTGCAATGAGTTAAACAAGAACACAGCTGTGACATGCGACAACCCATACTTAACTATTGAGTTCATTGTGCTTTTTTCTTGATCAATTGTGTAAATCTATTGAGCGAATTATTCTTCAGATTGAGTGGCTGATCCTTTGTTAAACAAAATTTCAGATCTTTTGATTTTAAACTGCAGATGAGTATCTTATATCAGCTTCATGAGCTCAGGCTAATCTCCACAGAATTAAATAATTTTCCGGTCGATATACTGTGAATTCAATGACGCAGCATTAGGCATTTCGTTGTTGAGCTAAGACTACGCAATTTTCATAAATTATGAGTCGAACTTGCCAACTAGAGTCAGGTTCAGATTGGGCAAGTCCAGTTTCGATATCTGATATGCGAGCAAAAATGACTATATATTGGATCCTGCAACTGTGATATGGAAAGTCTCAAAGTTCGTGAAGTTTATTTTCCTGGTTTAGAGGCGCTTGTTACATGTAAGTCAGAAGTGTCACACCGATGATTATGATGGAAGACGTGAACATGTAGAACGGGTCAATGATCTGCATTCTTATCTTATGTTTGAATAAGTAAATCAATTATAATAAATACACATACACATATAATACAATAAAGATTTCATTGCGGATTCTGAGTGGCGATTTTGTATATAAAGTCAGTAAGTTTGGTGTACAGTTTGTGCAAAAATCCAATTCCACTAATTTTAGAGCTAATGAAATTATTAATGTTAGTGGCTGCGTGCTTGGTTTCATTCGACAGTCGGAATCTCAGCATATTATACTGCCCGATTAATAGACACTTCAAAATTCGGCTGAAGTCGATTGGAATGGTCACTAGAAGGTACACAAAGTAAATTATTTCTAGCCTGGACTTTGTTTACATGAAGAACCATTTGTTATGACGAATCTGATCAACTACTTTCTTGATGCCTGGATGGCCTGTGTTGCCTGGGAACTTCAAGTTGAAAAATTAAGCTAGTCCGTAGAAAAAGTAGAGCATTAGTGGTGCAAAGAAAAGGAAGTTAGTATTTCCGACGCAACCCATACCAATGTACAAAATGTTCTGACCATGGTTATTCATCAAGGCTCGCTGCAAATACTCCTTATTAAACTGGGGTGTCTTCAACATTCTAATAAGGCCACATAGTGATGCTAGGAATCCTACAGTGATTGTATACTGCAGATTGAAGATGGCCATGACTATAAAGATTGCCTTGAAGGCTGTCTCTGCTAAGTAGATAGGCGGCATCTTGGTGGCAGCGGGCTGATTGTTGTTGTTGTCTTCCATGTGCGATTTTATAATTATGATTGGATTCTGCCACCTGTTTATAAATAGTCAACGTTCACTTTAAACATGAACAATCTTTAGTCTCTCAAGTGCTACATTTGTCTTGAGCCACTAGTTGAATTTATAGTGCTTGCTTGTAATCACACAATATGCTCCAACTGCTTAACTGCACAGTCGGATGATCAATCTAGCATGACAGCAGTACCATGCCCATGTGGCATAACGACTAATTTGGTTAGGTGTAGGGACTCACCTAGTCCATTGACACACTTGAAGCCTTCCTAGAGCGCACCTCACCTGAAAAAGAACAGAACGTAGATTTTGGATAAAACTTCCTTCACGATATTTTAGTATAGCCCTTCGAGAGTAAAACATAAGCAATGCAGTAAGGCATACTAATTTACTCAGTAGAAATTCAAGGGTTATAAGCCAAACAATATAAATAACTATTTGTGGAGTGAGCTGGAGAACTAAGTGAAGTTTATGGAGTTACGTTTCAAAAGATATCTCAACTAAATTAACCGTAGTTTCAACAAATTGATCTCTCAGCTTAGCAAAGACTTCGAGAAGGTCTTAAAATCCAGTTTTTCAGTCTGTAAGTCAAAAATTGAGCTTACTTAAATTAAATCTCTCGCTCAGATCTAGAGATAAATCTAGAAAATGTTTAAGGTAAAGCTTTAGAAAAAATTAATTAACATCAACAAAATGCTTGATAAGCAAATATTACTACCAGTTTTGACATAGCAAAATTAAAACTAAAGTTAGTGTGTTTTAAATGTAAAATAATGCAGAAACACACTTAGTAAATAAAAACGAATATCAACTCATGAGAACTGCAAAACTATATAATCTTTTTTAACCAACCTGAAACCTTCACGCACAAAATAATCCAAATTGAGAAAGGTAACAGGCTACAAAATTAAATGATTTTCATGATTTTTTACTATCGCCACATCTATAGATAATTTAGCATTATTTTATTATTTTGAGATTATAGTAATCAAACATGATTTTCACAGGTAAGGCAGTCTTATTCCTCCATCAAGTCTCCAGGTGTCACCAGTAGCATAAGGATTTTTTATGATACCTTCCACAGCTATGGCGAACTCAGTTGAATTTCCCAATCTTCCGATGGGAGTATTTTGAATCATGCCTTACAAAAATTTCTTACTGATCCCGCTGCCCATAGGAGTCTCAAAAATACCGGGAGCGATTGTCATCACTCTTATTTTATATTTGCCTAGGTCTCTGGCCATAGGAAGAGTCATGCCGATCAAGGCTCCCTTTGAAGCAGAGTACACAACTTGACCTTTTTGACCTTAGAATCCGGCGACACTTGCCACATTAATAATAACTCCTCTTTCGCCGTTGAGCTCTTCCTGCTCTGACATTACTTTCGCCGCGTGTTTAGAAACATTGAGTGTGCCAATAACATTAATTTTGAGCACCTTTTCCATAACTTCAGATGACACGACACCTTTAGAAAAGATGATTGTGCCTGCAGATACGATTCCTGCACAGTTGACAACAACGTGAATTTTCTTATAGTTTTCCACTGTGAATTTGATCAGCTGTTCAACATTCTTTTCATCAGCAACATTGGTTTTGAAGAAAAGACAATTCAGCTTTTTCGCAATCTCGGTACCTTGCTCTTCATTAAGGTCAGCGATCACAACTTGTACACCTTGAGCTCTGAGCAACTCTACTGTTGCGAGACCCAGTCCAGAGGCTCCTCCAGTCACAATCGCCACTAATGATTTGTCTAGCTTCATTTAATGCAGATATGATAATATGGATGCTAATGCTTTGTCAAGAGTTTCAACAATTTAAAACAATACCGTAATACTTAATTAGATACAAATCAATTAAAGAATAGAGAAATTATTTATCTAACAATTATTAATATTGGCATTGCGAAATATAACTCTGTGAAAAATCAAACTCTGTCCACTTTGATCTGCAACTTGTGCAGCAGATTTTGCACTTTCATTTTAGACTACGACTGTCTCATTTGTGAATTTGAAATATTTCTTGTAGGCTTTAACTCTGATTGACTCTGACTTTGAACAAACGAATAATTGTTGAGTTTTTTATCATTTTTTTAATTTTATCTATATGTGTTTTATTTTGAGCTCTGCATCTTCTCTCTTTATCGTTTGTATAAGACATCTTTCAATAGAACTTAAAGTTATTCCTTTTATAGTTGATATTTTTTTGCTTCAATCAGAGCTTTCTATTTTTGTTCATTGGTTTCGGCGAGAGCAAGTTGAAGCTTAACATTTTCATTTTATATTTTAATATGGCTCTTGCAGGGTTATCGACTCTGCAGTTATAATTTTTACACTTTTTATGTCAATCGCCGAACTTTTTATTCAAAATTTGCAACCAATGATTGGATTTCTGCTCTTGGACTGCATTAACAATTGCAATGTTTTAGGTTTAAGATAGGTTTTGTCTGTAGAACATTAACAATGACCGGATCACTTATTTTTTGTTGTTTCTGTTCTTAAAATTGTTCTTTAATTCTGCTTTTCTAAGGATTAGTTTCGCATACTAAATCCTGCTCAATGTGACCAATTTGTGACAGGCTTTATTCATTATAAGATTGTTCGTCTTCATACGGTTGCGCTTATGGCTCTTAAATATGAAGACCAGAGTCGGGGTATTGATAAAAGCTTTTCTTAGCAACTTTTATGTGATTAACATTAATGGCATTAGAAGTGTGTGAAATTTGTGAATTTTATAACATTTGCTATTTATATAAATTCTTGCATGCTGAATCGTTTTCTCGCTATATTAGTTGGTCCTTCTGTGATTTGTTAAAGGAAGGTGTATTTGATGGTTTCAATAAATGTTTTTCAAAAGATTTTTTACCACTTGTCGAGTTTTTCTATATACTCTTCGTCCTCAGTCTACTCTTTAATTGTCTGCTTTAATATAGATTTTTCATTTTCTCAATATTCGATAACTCTTAATCTAGCTTTGAGTTTGCTGAGAGAGTTTCTGTCCCTATTTTACGACCATGTGGAGTTTGAGCATCATTGACCACGAACGAGCGCTCATTTAAGTTATCGACAGAATTTAAAGTGCCTATTGACTATGAAGTTTTCAATTTGTAAGCAGTTTGAACTGTGAGTAGATCTCTCTTGTTATCGATGGCGCTTTTATCCAACTTCTTTAACAGCTTCTCGATATTCATAGCAGTTAGTATTTAAAAGCCTATAACTATTAAAATCAAACATATTAAAATTCAAACTTTTTGCTTGATTGGACTTTTTGTTTTACTTTTGGTATCGCGCTTTTGTTTTTTGACACGATATTTTTTGTCATATTTCCTGCATTCCTTGAGAACCCAACCAATATCTGCCGCTGGTTTCAGTTTTTATACATTTAGTTAAATCGGTTCGCTTCCAGACGATGAAGACTAATCAATGCTATTTTAGTTTTATTTAGTCTTATGATCTTCAACTGGTTGATGCTCTTCAATCATATTCTTAACGATCTCCTTCAATTCTTACTTTTGCTTTGCTATTTTTCTTTTCTTTACCTGCTCTGTTAACTCAGATTCTGCTGCCAGATTCAGAAGAGCTCGCAAATTATTTGGTCGATTCTGTTGGTTGACAGCTACGAACTGATTAAATTTTTAATTAATAGTTTTGTCATTTACCACTGTATTTGATTGGGCTGTTATATTAAAATTATCTTACTTACAAAGAGTATGTTCAATTGTTACTCTCGTCTGATATTTTTAAGACTTAAGTAAATATCAAGCTTACTCAATGAACTTGTCAGTATTTTGTTGTTTTGCTTCTTTTAACTTCTTGCAATCGCTTCTATCTACCGAAGCTGAGGGAATAGTGATCCCACTGACTTACTCTTCTTATTCATGGAGCCTTTTTTGTCTTCAATTTCTTACTATTTGCTGCTTGCTTTCATTTGTGAAGCAACTATCCTACGTCTCTCTGCTAGCCCATTTGAAAGTAAATTATTATATTTCCTGTTGTATAATTTTTCAAAAAGCTTCTGCTCGGGTGACTGAATTTAGCTTTACTGTGTTTTATAAGTGCTCATTTTATAAGGTGTAATAATAATTATTTTATTGCATTAGTCGTTGATAATTTTGCTGATATTTCAATACATTTTCATGCTATTGCCAAAAAAACTTAAGTAATTTGCAGTATTTCAAATGTTCAAGAAATAATAAATAAAAATTATGACATTTAAAGCGAGGGCCCATAGCAGAGTCTCACTTTCTTTGTCGCATGGAGAGCAGAATACTTTTAATGTCTTGCTGTTCGTCGAAAGCGTCAAACTGCTTTACTTCAGACATGTTACTGATGTCAAATTTGGCATTGATATTATTTTTATGTGCTTTTTACTCCATTGAGTGTCGAATTGAAACTTTTCTTTTATTCTAGCGACTGTCAGTCATCTCGTGAGACACATTGCTTGATGGATGTTTTTTACTTAGCTTCACTTTGTTAAACTGCTAGAATGCCTTTCTCGGACTAATGTCTTATTAGATTCGTTTTTCGGTTGAGTCCTTGTTTACGCAATTCCATAGTGAGCAAAACTAAAATTGGCTCATACGATTATTATTTTTATAAACACCCCTTAATAAATCAATTATTAAGAATGCGCTGACTCTCCTAATAAATCATCAACTAGATACAACAGTAAGATTTCAATAGAAATGACTCATTATATGATAAATTATTTTATTTCTAGATGCAAATTACTTCGGATTGTATATACTAATGAATTGCTGTTCAATGAATGTTGATTATTATAAACTTAAAGAAAATCAAGTCTATTTTAATAAGGGTATAATCACTGTTCTATGCGTATAATAGTTTAGAAAATCGATGGATAACAAATAAAATTTCAGACCAGGCTTCTGCGGAGATACAGTGTTAGACAGTTCTCTAGGTAATACAACTAGAATGAACATAAAAACATCGAGCATTCACAGTATAGCAAGTTAACTAGACATGGAGAAGTAATATCTCGCTAAGTTAAAAATTCAAAGACATAAAGTACACTCTATAGCTATTAAAGACTTAACGATTGCATTCCTAGTTCACAAAGCTCAAGAAATAAAAGGATAAACTGAAAGATGATCATGAAAGTGAACTTATTGTTGTCAAGTCCAAACTTAGTTAATGTCAGGCCGAGCTCAACAAGAAGAGCGACTAATGGAAACAGCTTGACAGATAAGTTCAACGACTGAGGCTAGAACTAGAAAAACTTAATCGAGACAAAACCGAATCAATTAATAATCTAAAGTTTACATATGATCAATCTTTTATGGAACTTAAACACAATATAGAAACCTTAAGTGAGAGTTTATAAAGCAAGAACAAGCAAATAAATTCGATGAAGAAATCTCATAGTTCGAGAACCGCGGAGTTATAAACCGAAAGAAACTAGATGGAGACGAATTGGAAGAACTGCGAACAAAAATTGAGACAAACCTAATAGAAGAGAAAAGAAGCCGATAAGATTGTAATTGAGTTGACAAGAAAAACAGAATAATTTAACACAGAGGTAAATAGAACAAAAAATGAGCTAGATTTAAAAAATAAAGATTTTTACACTGCTAAAAACAATCTCCAGAGAATTCAACTAGAAAACCAAGCAACTACTAGAAAGATGAAGGAGTTAGAAAATGCAAACACTAAACTAGAAGAGACCGTTTAATAACAAAATAGAGAGAATGAAAAATTAAAATCGAAATTAGAAAGTATTGAACAATAGATAAAATTGGAGAGACAATAAAGCGAGAGAGTGAAAAGAGAACATGAGTAATCGAGAACATTTATCGAAAGCTTGAAATCGTAAATCACTCGAAAGTAATAGACGATTAGTAAAAAGTTATTAATTTAGGATAATACTCAACCCGAGTGACAACTAGAGAAGATGAAGAGCTGTGGAGACAGAAGGTGCAGTAAAAATAAAACTAAAACTAGGAACTGCTTGATATTATCCGAAATCTAAAAGAAGAGAATGACTCCTTAATGAGTTTCATCAAACAAAAGCAGCAACTAGAGCGAGAAAGGAGATCACTGGTGTAATACGAGATGGAGGAAATAAACAAATTCTAAAATTTGCTGAAGGATGTTAAATGATGCCTATTCGATATATTTTTTATCATTATGCTGTTTGTATCAAGCGCACCTATTTAAACCAAAATCCTTGAAGATGGTAAAGTCATCATCCTAACTGCCGCCAAAATAATGTTCACGCAGCTGGAGTTCTTCGAGGAATACCTAGTCATGCCGCTAATAACAAAGCAGCCCACCAAGATGTACCATGAGCCGTCGATCATGCAAACTGTGGTAGTCTCAAACACTACTGTGGAGGTTTACTACTGCGACTGGAAAACACAGGTCAAACTCATCAAAGTCATAATCCTAAATAACGAAAGCGTGGACTCAGTCTGTTATGAAAAAGGCAGTGGCTGGCATGTGTTCGGCAGCATGTCGCAGTACTAGCCTGCACGAATTAGTTTTCATAGAAACGATGATCGGGAGCTCAACACCATCGCACGCTGTTATGTCGATCGCAACAAGTACATCGTCACCAAATAGAAATTTTTTAAGTGCGAAGGCCTCAATGATCCCAAGGAAGTGTGGTGGAAAGATCGAATGATGATCCTAAGAAACAGCAATTTCGAAATAATGTTGGCTGGTAACAAGTCTCTAGATGGTAAGAAGGATTTTATTTGTATAAATTCGACTTACTTACTTATAGTATCTAGGTTTGAGGTATTGGCTACCATAGTTGAGCCCACGATTGTATACACAGAAAACAATCTCATGATTTCCTGTATTGAAAAGGGTAATCTAGTTATGATTCAAAAGTATTAAAGCAGCTCATTCTCAGAACTAGGCATTATTCAAAAAGATGCGGGACAACTTTGTGCTGCTTTCTTATTCGAAGAGAACCTCATCATGCTCCAGTATGATCAAAAGTAGATTCATGTAAACACTTTACCTCTCACAACTGAAGAAGACAAATCGACATAACGCAAAAACGAGAAAAGAAAGAGACTATTCCAGTCAATTTCACGAATAATGGAATAATCACACGAGTAAGGATCCCAGTTCATTCCTCGAGACGAGAAGATGCAATCAAAGAAGCAGAGCGAGTAGGAGGTAGCTGAGAAAAAATCATTTCATTATCACCCTCACTAAAAACCGAAGATTAGAGATATCGTAATAGACAATGATGAATAAATAAATAGCAATCCCAGAAATGAAGACAACTCATAAGTATTATCAAGAAGTGGACTTGAAGGTGATCGACAGAGTTATACAAATACTGATCCCGAGGAGGGAAGTGCAGGAGCTAATCATCAAATCAGTTTTTAAAGAAACCATTCAAAAGGCAGCATGGGCAAAGTTGATCATAATTCATATTCGGTTCCAACTAAAATAGCACGTCAAATATCAGAGAAGGCTAAAAGCGATAATGTTACTTCGAAACAAAAAGAGAAGGATAAAATAAAGAAGAATAAAGCGGAGATCGATGACTTATAAAGCTAACAAAAAAGTAATTACAGCGGATCGAGTCGGAAACGAGATAAGCCGAACCGATCCATATCTATAAACAAGCACGAAAATGATCATAGCTTCGAATAATATGCAGCTACACCTGGCTTCGGGCTTGACATTCTCGGCAATGATAAATGGGGTGAGTTCGATAAACAATGGAATTAAGCCGCAGATTAAATTAATGAGGAGTCTGAGGAGGACTTACAATAATCTGTATGCATCCAGGATTAAAAATCTGTCCTCAAATTCATGCCTGAAAATATTTCGAAAAAGGTTTAGGCTTTTAGGCCTAGCTCTGGAATACTGACCACAGAAATTTACAATAAAATATAAAAAGCCAGCTACTGCAGTTTGATATCTAAAGCAATAGAATAAGATCCAGACAAAATGCAAGAGCTCATGAACCAGTTCCTGCCTAATCTTTTGTAATAATCGGAAGCACCACTTTTTTTCTAAAAGAATATTCGAACTTTTAACCCGCAATTCACACAGGACAAAATTCGATCCCTCTTTAAAAGTATTATTGGAAAAAAAGAGTACAATTAGAAAATAACATCAGCTCTTCAGCTTTTCAAGATCAGCTAGGTCCCAAAATAAGTGATTTGTTTTCCGCCCGACTTCATCAAGGTCGTCTCAACGATATGCAAGTAAATTTATATTTAAGACTTACTAAAACCATCAGAATCAACTGTGGATTATATGTTGAACTCATATTTTAGCATATAAAATTTTAGTCAAGATGTGATTACAATTGAAGATTAATAGATCGATATTACTCACCCGCGGAATATGCTTAACATTCTATTGTACCTTAATGAGTTCTTTAAGCTCAAAATCGAGAGTATTATCAAAGTATACTGCAGTAAGCTGGTGGATGAAAACCACCTTGAAGTTCTCAAGAAGATTATTTTTAAGTAAAATATCTTCTAAATCTGTGAAGTGCCTCGGTCAGTCTTAGACGATATTATAGTGGACAAAATTAATAGTCTTCTTAGATAGTCAACATAAAACGCTGATTACCTTTGGGAACTTATCTAATTTCTAAGTAAAAGTTTAATGGATTAAAATCGAATCAGAATAGCTATCATTTGCTAGCTCAACAAATGTAATCTGGTATTTGACCTGTAATCATTTATTGTCATGAAGACAGCTCACACCGACATTTATCTTTTCATTTAAAAAATTATAAACTAGAATTCCGCTAGAAATCTTCTCAACTTTAAGCTGGGCAGTATTTACAGGAGTCTGTACTGGCTGCAATAAGATAATAAAGTAGCTTTTGTCACTAATGAATTTGTTGAACTTGCCAAAAGTCTTGCATAAAAGTTTTGCTAAAAAAAGTATTTCGCTAAAGCCTTCTAAATTCTTGATACTGTATTACCAAAAGTCCGGATGAGTTTTGTGGCCAAGATGCTAATGCTCCACCTGAAGTATAAATTTTTAAATAGGATTGGTGAAAATCCAAAACCAATTAGTTTAAAAACGCTGTTCCCAGAGCTTACAGCCAGCTAAGACATTGATGCTGGATCTTTGCCACATGATAAAGTAAAAATACCTTCATCCTCTAAATCTTTATCTTGTTCTTGGAGCCAGTTTGTGTCCATTTTCGATAAGTACTTGGAGGGACCTATAGAGCTGAAAGTTTTAATTTACTGCGAAATAAACATTGCTTATGAATTATTCTTGGGCTTAGATGAGAACAAGAAGCAAAAATTTACAAAGTTCATCACTGAAATAGAACCAAGTCTAACTGTTTAGCTGAACGATATGAATTAGATCGATGACAGTTTAAATCCGAAAGGTCTCACGGGGATCAGATTCGAATAGTACATTCAATCTGATCACGAATCTTAAGGGCAGACATCAACAATAAACAGAGAAGATGTGTTATTGCCTTAATAATAAAACAAAAATAAAAAGATTGTTTATAAATCAATGACTTTAATCGATCACTTTAACAATGTGAACCAATCAAAGCTGGTACGAAGAAACTCAGATAAGAAGTGCAGCAGTGAGGACCAATAAAATAAAGAGGATATACTTCGAATTAAGCTATTGGTCAGTGAGAAATAAATAATTGACTAACTAAGAGATATTTATTCGACGAAGGAACAACACCTGTTTCTGCGGGCTTTGAAGTTCGTGGACCAGCAGAAAGCCAAGCTGTATCACCTTGAAGTTTTTAAAGCCATTCTATATAAATAAGTTTAATATCCGCTATCTAGAATAATCCCATTCGAAGTTTTCCTGACTATGGATCTCAAAGACGCATTTGAGTTAACTCGAGATAAAATAACGATTTAAATAAATTTCAAAAATTTCTGGGTTATTTTAGCAGTAATTGAGCTCATGTTTAGGAAAGGTACAGAAGTCTGCTAAATTTTAATTAGAAAATGTATCCTCTACCTCAGAAACGACAATTGCATGGAGCTAATAAAAATTATACTTGATACTCTAAAGCCTAAATTCACAAACGCATTCATCCAGGAAATGGTTCAGTATTCAAAAGGATATGGATTGAAAGCAATTTCAGCACTTTTAAGTAAATATGTTGAACAAAATGGAGTCAATCATTGATATACTTTAATATTTTGATATTAAATTTTATTTTAACC